>WLWH01002218.1_pt1 | contig 11232 bp, 5 predicted proteins | sample 6712741 | NCBI WGS metagenome assembly WLWH01 (sample SAMN12718694, study PRJNA515312) | sponge metagenome | isolation source: marine sponge | host: Mycale hentscheli | place: New Zealand: South Island, Marlborough, Capsize Point | collected 2003-05-01 | reverse complement strand
CATATCTAGCCGCAGTAGCAGTGGCTGTAATTACTCCAGCACTGAAGTCTCCATTTCCATCTCTTGCAACAATTGTACTACCTGTGTTTGCATGAGTTGCATTTGATGTAACAGTAAATGTACCTCCTTCGCTACTTGAACTACCACTTAGTCCAACTCCTGATACTGCTCCTGTAGCCACATAGTTTCCTGTGGTGTCAGTTCCTAGTGCAACACTATTAGCTGCGATTGTTGCTGTCAAAGTGGCGTCACCTAAGTTTGTAAGTGTGGCACTTCCACTTAGATCTCCAGCAAGGGTAATTGTTGGATCACTTGTTGCAGTTGTAGCAATGCTGATGCCTGCACTGCCATCAAAGTCGGCAGTACCAGTAACTGCACCAGTTAGTGCAATTGCTCTTGCAGTTGTTAAGGCGGCAGCCGTTGTTGCTGTAGCGGCATTGCCTGTACAACTTCCTGAACTGCCTGAAGCATTTCCAGTTAATGCACCAATAAAGGTTGCAGACGTTAATGACCCTGAGCTTGGGTTGTATGTAAGGCCACTATCCTGTTTGACCGCAGTCAATGCACCACTTGTAGAGCTTGCAAAATATAATAAAAAGTCTGTGTTGGTACTAGTGTCACCACTTATAGTTGCTCCAGCAGCCGCAAAACTTAAATTACCACTTGCATCAGTAACCAATGCTTGGCCGCTTGTGCCATCAGCACTAGGCAATGTAAAAATTAAATTTGAAGCAACTGTACCTGGAGACTTGAATCCTACATAGTTTGAACTATCTGAATCACCAAGTCTTATTTCTGCTTGTGCGTTTAGTGTAAGGTTGCTTATACCAGTTTCTTTAAGCAATGCAAAGCCGCCAGCAGTACTACCATCATGTATTCTGAGTGTGTCTAGTGTGGTGTCAACACTAAGCTCACCAGCAGTACCAGTGAAGCTGTTGTTCTGTGTGGTTGTTCCACGTCTAAATTGTAGTACGGTTGGCATCTTATTCTCCTAGCAGTGTATTTATTAACTTAATACACCTAAATCTGTTGGCGATAATGTTGATCCCACAGGATCCATCATGGTATATATTTGTCCAAGACTTACTCCAAATGCATCCGTTGCACCAGATTCAAACGGTGTTTCGGCACTTCCTGTTTGATCAAATTGTTTTGCTAAATCAAAGTTACCTTCACTACTTGGTAATGGTGTGACAGTACAATTTGGAAATGATGATCCTCCTTCGCCACCTCCAGATTGATCAACAAATGATAATGTTCCACTTCCGTTTGTTTGTAATACCTGTCCACTTGATCCATCTGCTGGTAAAATATAGTCTACATCACTAGTAACTGTTGACGGAGCCTTGAATCCAATATAATTACTACTGTCACTATCATAAAATCTTGCGTCTTGTTGTTCTCTTATTTGTAAGTTAGTACCGTTCAGCAGTTGTAAACTATCAGACCTCAGGCGCATGTTAATATTGTTTGAACCTGCTTTACTGTTAGCAAATTCTAGTAATCCATCTTCTGTGCCATCACTTGCGTCTTGTATTTTTCCTGTAATTTTTACATACACAACTTCTTGGTCAGCATCATTTTCGCCTTTGAACTTTAATTGTCCGAGGTAATCAGCATCAGCCGGACTACTACTATTACGTTTAAGTGTGATTACAGGAGCGGCAGTGCTTGAATCTTCAGTGGTTGTCAGTAGTAATGTATCGCCTGTGCTTGTATTTGTAAATGTTGCACTGGTTAAAGCAGGGGTTAAACTTGGTGTAACTGTTAGTGTATCTGTGCTATCGTTGGTTGTGAGTGCAACGTTAGTACCAGCAACCAGTGTGAGTGTATCTCCAATCTGATCTGCTACAATACTGTTTTGCCCTGACACTGCAAACGTACCATATGCGGCATTACCAGCTCGAACAAATGTCATTGTGGTTGAGCCAACTGTTATTGGATCGTCGGTGGTTAATTTCCACTGTGTATCAGCGTAGGTTGTACCTTCGGTGATCATTATTATTGTGCCGGCTTTTATTTCGCCAGTTGCATCTGCATCTAAACTTCTTGCCCAAGTTCCGTTTGAACCCGCACCTACTGTGGTTACATAATATATTCCGTTTTCACTGCCTGTGGTTTGTGCAGTAACTAATACTCTGTCACGCAGTGCTAGACTTGTTCCGTCAACTGTAGCTGGAGCACCGCCACTGAGTGTAACGTTAGCAACTGTAACTGCTCTAGCGGTTTGCTTGTAATCTATATCTTGTAGTTGATGGGCACGAGGCCTAGTTAATCCCATTGTGTATCCTTATTTGAACGTATTTATCAGAAAATGCAGTCAAAAAAATAGCACCCGAAGGTGCTATTTTTAAATTTGTTTATGATTACATCATCATTGCTAGTATTTCAATTGTGCCTTCTCCGCCTTCGTGTGCTTCGATTGCTTTACCAATTACAGTACCAATTGCTGGACTGTTGTTGGCCATTGCCATACCGTTACCTGCTGACACCATTAAGTCACCTGCGGCTACTGCGCCTGTTACTTTACATGGTACTCTTCCAGATATTGCAAGAGCTGCACCAGCTTGATCAGTGTTCATTAAGTAAGCCGGATCTGTAGATATAATACCTGCTACTGCATGGTGATTTGCTTCATTGCATGATGCAATTTTGCCTTCACCTGCAAAGTGTACTACTGTACCTGCATCAATATCGCCGTCTGTGGCATACATCTCAGCCAAGTCAGCGTATCTTGCTTGTGTTGCAGTTGCAGTAATAACGCCTGCACTAAAGTTACCTGAACCGTCACGTGCTACAATTGTACTAGCAGTGTTGGCATTTGTAGCGTTTGATGTAACAGTAAATGTTCCACCTTCACTGTTAACACTGCCACTTAGTCCTGTACCTGATGTTGCACCTTGTTGTACATAGTTACCTGTAGTGTCAGTACTAAGTGCAACCGAGTTAGCCGCAATTGTTGCCGTTAGTGTAGCATCACCTAAGTTAGTAAGAGTTGCACTACCAGTCAAGTCACCAGCAAGTGTAATTGTTGGATCACTAGTTGCAGTAGTTGAAATCGTAATACCTGCACTACCATCAAAGTTTGCAGTACCTGTTACTGCACCACTAACTGCAATTGCTCTAGCAGTTGCTAATGTAGCGGCTGATCCTGAAGCGTTACCAGTTAACGCACCAATGAATGTTGCTGATGTTAATGACCCTGAGCTTGGATTGTATGTAAGTCCACTGTCTTGTGTCACTGCTGTTAAAGCGCCTGAAGTTGCTGAACCAACGTAGATCAATCTCTCTGCGTCTGTTGATGTATCACTTGTTACTGTTGCACCAGCTGCACCAAAACTAAGTACGCCTGAACCGTCAGTAATAAGTGCTTGTCCCGAAGTACCATCTGCTCCTGGTAGTGTAAAGGCTACGTTTGAAGCAACAGTTCCTGGAGCAGTTAATGTAACAGTATTTGAATCATCATCATCATACAAGATTATGTTACCTAAGTGTGCATCTAACCAATGTAATGAGGCACTACCTAAGTCCTGCGTACCATCAGCTGCAGGATTAAGATCACCAGTTATTCTTACTACTGCTGAACCGTCTACTGCTTCAATAACAGCAGTTGTATCACTGTTTGCAAGAGATGTAATAGTGGTTGTAGTAGTAATTTTTCTAACTTCAATCACATCACCGGATAGAGGTGCTTCTGTAAATGTTAGTGTTGTACTTGACACCGCATAAGCAGTTGTTGGCAACTGTACCACACCGTTGATTGAAACAATACAACTTGCAGTTGTTTGTGCTTCACTAAGCGTAAATGCAACAGTTGAGTTATCACCATTGAATGTCTGTGTTGCAATAACTGTAAAGTCACTACCAGCTGTTGTCCAAGCTGCTGAATCATAGAATTCAAAAGCATCAATAGATGTGTTAAAACGTATCATACCAGTTGCGGCAGTTGGTCTTTCTGCAGTTGTTCCTACTGGAATCAGTATCGAATCTGTACCAGCAACTTTAAGTGTTGCACCTGTTGTTGCAGTTGCAGTTCCAATTAATACAGTGTCTGAACCAGCATCTGTTCTAAACAAGTTTGCATCGCCGTTACCTTCAACAACAAAGTCTAAGTCTGCTGATGCTTGGTTAACAGTAATTGCTGCACCTGATGAGTCAATGTCGTTAGCACTAATTGTAATACCACTGTCTGATGTTAATGTAGCACCACTAACTGCACCAGAGAAGTCACCAATAGCACCGGTTACGTTACCTGCTATTACGTTTCCTACACCAGTTGTAATATTACCAGTTGTGGTTATTGTGGTTACACTTGCAATAGCACCTGATGTGATAGTTGCAGTTCCGTCTGTTATTGTAGCACCTTGTACTGTACCACTAGCAGTAAAACTGTCACCGTTAGCAACACCAATATTTGGAGTTGTTAGGTTAGCACTTGTCTTAACAATAACTGCATCACCTACAATAGCTGTGGTTACGTCATCAACGTTAACTGAAAGTACGTCACCTGCTTTTGCTAAACCATCACCAGCAGTAATTTGACCAGCACCTGAGAACTGTGTAAAGTTAATTGCAGTAGTACCCATTGTTACCGGAGCGTTTGTTGTACAAACAAAACCGTTATCAGCGTTAGTAGTACCTTCTTCAACAAATACGAACGCACCTGGAATTTCACTAGCTGGTGAACCATCCATGTCTCCTGCTCTTGTTAGTACGAAAGGAGTGCCTGCATCACCAACTGTAGTTACAACGTAGATACCGTTTTGTAAAGCGGCTGCCTGATCTTGAATTAACAATCTTGTTGTTGTTGCACTTACTGTAACACCATCAATGGCTGCTAATGCACCGTTTGCGTCAGCTGTTAATGTAGCACCAACACCCGAACTACCGTTGTTGTATGTAACTGCTGGTAAGGCTGCAGTTGTAGCAACTCTAACTGATTCTTTAATGTCTAAGCCTTCAGCAACTGAATCAACATATGCTTTAGTAGCAGCATCTGCATCAGCAGTTGGAGCTGCAAGAGAAGTAATCTTCTTACTTGAAACGCTTACGCTTCCTGTTCCTGTTGGAACAAGTGTTATAGAACTATCAGCACCAGTTGCAGTAACAGTTGGAGCTGATCCGTTGTAGTTTTCTGACGTTACAGTACCTGAATTTGTAATACCAGCAGTAGTTACGTTACCACCTGTGATGTTTCCTGTAGCAGTTAATGTAGTACTAAATGTACCTGATGTTGCACCAGTAATAGCACCTGAGTTAATACTTGCAGTACCGTCTGTTAATGTTCCACCTTGTATTGAACCACTAAATGTAGCGGCAACACCTGATGTTATACTTCCAGAAGCAATACTTAATGTACCGTCTGTTACTGTTGCACCTTCTACAGTTGCAATAGCAGTAATATTTGTACCTGCAGTGATTGTGCTTGAAGCATTAAGTGCAGTTGTTACGTTGCCTGATGGAGCAAGATTGACCATTGTTAAGTCTTTAAATTCACCATCAACTTTACTTGCTAATGTGATTGCAGTACCTGTACCATCGTCTGTTGTTAGACCTGCTTTAAATGTATCGTCTGTTTCGTCAAAAATCCATGCAACGTTGTTTGAATCTCCACGCTCTCCAATAAAACCAATGTCCTTTGATGGTACACCAGTTTCGTTTTTAGCAAGAAGTATTATTGGATCTTCAATTACTGTGTTAACAGTATCTAAACTTGTTGTAGAACCATTAACGGTTAAGTTTCCTGTGATAGTAAGGTTACTACCATAGGTTAAGTCATTTGCCAGTTTACCAGCACTAATCGAGTTGTCAACTAGTTTAGCCGATGCTACAATGGTAGCGTCTGTAATCTGGTTATTTTTAATTCTTGTAATAGGCATGTTGTGTTTGTCTCCGCTTTCTTAAGAAAAAGTTATTTCCAAAGTGCTACGGTCATATGCCACCGACACACTCTTATGATAATATTTACCGGTGGGTGTAATTTTTAATTTATTGTGAAAATAGAGGTTATAGGGTATAATAGACTAGATCTTATGCCGCTGAAATCTCTCCATCAAAGCGAACTTGTTGCCAGTTTGAACCATTATATACGGCCAAGCAAGGTGAACCACCATTGCCGTTGCTCACATATATTACCTGTCCGGCCGCTTTGTTACTGAGTGCATTTGCCTGTGCAACTGTATATATTGGTAATTGTAAACTGTGTACTGTTGCAAATTGAGCAACTCCATTTGCATCAACACTTATAACATTACCAAGTCCGTTTGAAATTTCTGATACTATGGTTAAGGCAGTGATAGTTCTTACTTCAATGACATCACCACTAGCAGGTGCTTCTGTAAAAGTGAGTGTTGTGCTTGATACTGCATATGCAGTTGTAGGTGTTTGCACTGTACCATTTATACTAACAATCACACCAGCAGTGGTTGCGGCAGTACTAAGCGTAAATGCAACTGTGCTATTATCACCTGAAAAACTTTGGGTTGTAATAGTTGCAGTATCATCTCCAACATTGACAAATGAACTACCATTGTATATTTCAACTGCGGTTGTTGTGGTATTGAATCTCAAATCTCCAGCAGTTGGAGTTGTTGGTCTTTGTGCAGTGGTGCCTACTGAAATATTAAGTGCAGTTGTATTATTAATTTCAACTGTGCCTTGACCTGTTGTGGTAAATCCTATATCACTTCCAGCATTATTAGTACTGAAAGTTGTATCAGTAACAGTTAGGTTTCCGATGCCAGTTCCGCCGCCAACACCAAATGGTCCAACATATCTAGCACCAACAATGTAAATACTTTTTCCTGTAATACCTGTTCCAATTTGACTAGGAATATTTGTACCATTAAAGTTTAGTACACCAGATTGGTAATCAAAAAACCATTCATCGTTATTTCCCGAACCTGCTTGGAATAACTGTGTGCCTGTGCTTTGTGGGTTTGCTTCGCCAGCATCGTCCACATATACTTTAACCAAGTATGTTGATCCAAATTCAGTTGGTATCCAGTCTGTGGCATTTGTTTTCCAAGTTCTGTTATCAGGAGCAGTGAGATCTTCAGTTGTTTCCACTGTTGCACTACCACCTGCGGCATCTTGATATATTTGTACAATAGAACTAGTAGCGGCTGGTTTTACTGCCGGTATATCACCCGAACTTTGCCATACTTTATCTCCACGCATCAACAGTGGTGATGGTATACTCTCGTTAAAAGCCTGCTTGTTAGCATCTGGTGCAGTTTTGGTTACTCCAAAACCCAGTTTCTTCCATAAAAAGTCAACTTTGGTGCTATCTGCTAGTGCCATTACGTTTCAACTCCTACACTAACGCTGGTAAGAGTTTCACCACTTGCTAATGCAATACGAACCAGTATATTATTTCCTGTTGCATTTGAGCTGTTTGCACTTCCTAGTGTCATTGTAAATGCACTACTCAAAGCACTACCAGTTGGTACTACGTCTGCACCAGTTAAAGCACATCCGTTTCCACCGTTACCGCCATTGCCTGTGTCTGCACCTGGTACTCCAGCACCTGCGTACTGTGTAGTACCTTCTACCCATCCATTAAGTGTACTTGCACTATCAATAGCAGTTCCCGGACTGGCAATCCACAATCCTGTAATACCAGTTGTACTGTTCAACGTTATATCAAAGTTAGCAACTGTTGCTCGTCTAAAAGCAAACGTAAGATACTGAGTACCAGATCTATTTGTATTTAAATCAGGTCCAGCTGGCAAGTATCCACTGCTTAAATTGGTTGTAAAATGTTTGACTGTTCCCCAACGTACTATTGCTTCTGTTGTTCCTGCAACTGTGGCCGCTCCTGTGAATGCGTTTGCGGTGTAAAAGTTAGTTGCACTATTGAAACTTGGAGTATCAGCGGCACTGCCAAAGCCTGTGACACGCTTTCCATCATCATCAAACACGCTTCCAAGTGCATCTGCTACTGGAATGTTCTCTTCGTCAAAACCTGTTAAACTTGCACTATAAACCTGTATGTATTTGTTTGTAAGATCAACAATACTGCTTGAACCGTTTACGTTGAACATTTGTGCATCAAGGTATCCTACTGCTCTTGCACTTCCATTTATGCTGACAATAATAGCACCTAGTGTATATGCACTGCCTACGCCTGTACTAGCATTTGGAATACCACCAGTAAGGTATGTTGGAGAACCATCAATATCACCATATGTTTTTGTTTGTGTATTGATAAGACTGCCTGATGTGCTTTCTGCAAGTGTTCCTGTTGTTGCCTGCCAAGGGTTGGTCATGTTTCTATATGTTTGTCCAACAAAGTTTGTTACTGTTAAGCCTGTGATAGTCACTGCTGGTGATCCTGTGTTATAGTATGGAACACCTGAAATATATCTGTAGGTTCCTGCAGTGCTTTCAGCTATTGTTGCACTGCCTTGTCCAACAGTTGGAACACTGGTCATGTCATCTTTTACAAATCCAACAGTGTTTGTCACACCAGCAGTTGTGTGTATTAGACTTGTATCATTGAATCCTACGCTTATTCCGCTGGTTGCCTTTGATACACGTGCATCAAATACTTTTGCAAATCCTGTTGGATATGTGCTTGCACTAATTTCATCATGTGCATCACCATCGTTAACCACAACCAAGTCTGTGTAAGTTCCTGCGCCATCTCCGCCAGCAGTAAATGTTACGTTTCCACTTGCACTATTATTAAATGTTGCAGTCAGTGTTCCTGAAATTGCAGTGTTTGCATCAGTAACTGTGCTTGTAACAATTGGATCAGCGGTTGTGTAACGTGTAACACTGCTACCATTTGCAGGTATGTTGCCACTACTTCTATCAGTAGCACCTGCTGCCAATAGCGGAGCAGTACCTTGACTACCTGTTGACATACTAAGTGTTTTTGAACTTAGTGCTCCAGGTGCAGCTGGATTGGCTTTTATTGTAATAAAATTTGTTTTTGTTTCTGTGTCAGTTTGTGCAATCGTATCTGGTGTACCTGATGATACCAATGCTACTGTAAAACTTGCAACACTGCCATAACTGTTTGTAATATTTGCACCACCAGGAGTACCTGCTCCGGTTGTGATATCACCAGTTGTATTACCATCTCCAAATGTAAAATTAGTAGTTGTTACGTTCTGACTTGTGTTTTGAAATGTAACTAATCCTCGATCAGTTTCTACTCCTGATCTATAGTCTGTAAACAAGTAACCGTCTTGTGCATCATCGCCTGTTCTATCACTGACTGTTACTAACGTACCTGAGAAGATACTGCGTATGTCTGGTTCAACTGCTATAGCAATGTTGGCAGCATTGAATGGACTGCTTGAGTGTCCTGTTAGAGTAGATAGTTGAACTGCATAGGTTGCGGTGGTACCAGCGGCTTGTTGTCCACTGCTCAATGCGAACGTATGATTTAGAGTTGATCCTGGATTACCTGCTACACCTGATTGTATATTGACAGTGTTTACATTACCATCTCCCCAAGTCCATCTGTATTTTTGACCACTACCAAATATAGCAGTTGTTCCAGGATCGGTAGCAGTACTGTTTGTAAATTGTACAACACCACCTGAAGTTGCTTCTTGGTTAACCACACGAACTACGTTGGCACTTGATAGACTTGTTTGTGGTGTAAACACACTGATAACAGTTGGCGCACTAGTTACTGATACTGGCGTTGCACCAGCAGTATTTGATACACCGGTAAGCACAATGTTGTATTGTGTGTCACCACCTGTGTTGTTATATGTATTACTTACAGTTGTGAAATCTGTAGCAGGCTGAACGTTTGCACCTTGTCCCCAACTAAGATCAAAACTTGTTGTAACAAACTGACTTGTGTTGGTTATTGTTGCAGTTGCACCTGTATCAATTGTGCTATCGTCGAGTGTGAAAGCCGGAATAGGTGTCGGAGTAAACAGTGTAATATAATTTGTTCTTGAAAAACTATCAGCACTTCCTTTAGCACCAGCGGCTATATTTCCTGCAAGTGTTCCGTTTGTGTTTTTAGCAGTAAAACTTACTGTAAATTGTCCACCGGCGGCATTGTTATAGGTATGTGATGGATTTTGCGATGTTGAAGTATTGCCATCACCAAAGTTCCATTCAAATGCGTTTGCATTGCCTGTAAATGTGCCAGTGAAGTTAACAGTTGTTGGACTAGGCCCGCTAGTTGGTGTACCAGTAAAACTTGCTTGGCCAACAAATGTGCTATTTGCGGCATTAAGTATTACTTGGTTTAGATCATCAATACTGTCTGTAACTTTTGATGTTGCAGTAAATCCATCGTATGCAACGTTTGCAGTTAAACTTCCGTCTGCAGGTGTGCCAAGATTGATTGTGTTACCAATCACACTTGAAATATTAGCAGCATCGGTCCAACTTAGAACGCCACTGCCGTTTGTGGTTAATATCTGCCCTGTGGTTCCTCCAGTGATTGTGATTCCACTGTTAGCACCAAGATTTACATTACTGCCACTTAGATTTAGATTGCCTTCGGCACTGATTGCATTACCTGCAATAGATATGTTTGCGATGTTTGCACTTCCGGGAGCAGTCAAGGCTTCGGTTGGACTTACAGTACCAATGCCAACACGATTGTTAACAACATCGACAAAAAGTGTGCTTGTGTCGATGGCTATATTAGCTGTTCTTGTTAGATCGTTTGCGAGTGCTTTACCGGTGACTCTTGCAATGGCCATTAATTACTATCCTTAAACTTTGCAGTATTTATCGCAGTTGTTAAGGCGTGTTGCCAACACCGTGTATTACATTGATAGTTTCAGCGGCCAATGGTGCGGCAGTAAAGGTAATGTCGTTGCCACTGCCTGTAATAGTGTAGACACCAGTTGGTTGTTGGTAGATGTTTGAAACAAAAACAATCACTTGATCGGCTGCACTTGCGGCAGTGCTTAGTGTAAATGTAAGTGTTGAATTGTCTCCAGTAAAACTGTCTACTGTGATGTTTGCTTCACCTGAGTTTGCAATTGCAGTGTATTGTGATCCATTGAAAAATTCCAAATTGTTATTGCTGGTGTTGAATCTAAAAACACCAAACACTGGATTTGCAGGACGTTCCGCAGTTGTACCGCCAGGAACAACAACTCCAGCTTCTCCACTTTGGATAATTCTGTTTTTTAGGAATGTTCCTGCCATGTTAAATAGCCGTAAATGATACTACTGAATTTATTCCTGTTGCCGCACTTGCAGTTACTTGAATGGTATCTCCATTTGCAAGTAATAGTTTTT
>WLWH01002217.1_pt1 | contig 11235 bp, 12 predicted proteins | sample 6712741 | NCBI WGS metagenome assembly WLWH01 (sample SAMN12718694, study PRJNA515312) | sponge metagenome | isolation source: marine sponge | host: Mycale hentscheli | place: New Zealand: South Island, Marlborough, Capsize Point | collected 2003-05-01 | reverse complement strand
GAACCAAATAGGGTGCTGAGACCGAAAACTCCGCTTGAGGAAGACATGACTGACTCTTAATCAGCGGGTTGTAGGTTCAAGTCCTACGCGGCGTACCAAGACCTTCGTGCTTACCCTTGTCCGACCCCGTGAGTGCGGACACGTCTTTGCGGGCTTCGCGGTGTGGTTTACAATTCATGCGTGGCAGGAAGCGAAGCAGGCAGTCTTGTTTTGCGTGCTTCGGTAAAGGCCATACTGGTGACTCTCGGTCTTTGGGCGCTGGGTTTAGCGGCTATATTCCTTCTGGCGCTATCCCAGATCGGCTTAACCTTCGCGCTAGTCGTATGCGCATTTTTGCTGCTCTTTCCTGGAATTAATTTTCTCAGCTGGTGGATGTTCCGTTTCGTCATTGATGACGACAAGGTCCAAGTAGTTCGTACCCTGATCTTCCGTTCGCGAGCGACGTTGGAATTCAACAAGATCGAAGGGGTCGACATTCAACAAGGACCCTTCGGAAGGGCTCTTGATTATGGGCGCCTCACCATTTCTGGCGTAGGTCGGAAGCAACTACGTACAGAAGCCATTGATCACCCTGACGACTTGGCCCGCCGAATCAGAGACCTCATTCCCCGCCAGTAAGAGTGGACTAAGGATCGGGCTCAGAGGCATCGGTCACCGCCGAGCATGCGAGACTTACGGCTCTTGCTTTGATGCAGGCATTTCTCCAAGGGCTTGGGCAAAGTCCGAAATGGCGTCTACGGATGCTGTTGCTGCCTCTTTGTTCGCTGCTTCGATCGCTTCGTACACTTCGTGGCGATGCACCTTAATGTTGCGTGGGGCGTCAATACCGATTCGAATCAGATCGCCACGGATTTCCAAAACGTTGACGGTGATTGAATCCCCAATGACGATGCTTTCGCCAACTTTGCGGCTCAAAACCAGCATCGGAAACTAGGCCGCCAACAATGGTGCTCGTACGGACAGATCCTCATTCTCAATAATCACTTGCTCAGCGATTTGTTGGACAGGATCGAGCAGCAGCGGCGCCATCAGATTGACAGTTGACTGCTTGAAAGTTTCGCCTAGTGTGACAATCAGGAGCACCAGCACGTCGGCACCTGCCGCTAAGTTGAAGCGCTCCGCGACTTCATCACCAACGATCGGGGCATAGGTGGGGAAGAAAGACATAGCTGGCACGACGACAAAGTTGACTGCCTCGCTATCCAGGGATTGCAGTCGGTAGACGAGTCCTTCATCATTCATCTTCACGAGGGCGAAGCGGGTCAATTCAGGGAAGCCCAGCAGTCCGCCACGCATTTCAATTACGGGAACATCTGACGCCTCGCTCATCGCACCCTCCCCTCCCGACAATGTGGCAACTTACGTCACACAACTATCGCAGAAAGTCCATCAGAGAGGGCTGCATGACACTCGCGGTAGCCTGTAACGCAGCCTGATACCCAGTTTGTTCCAGGGTCAATTCCATAATGGTCTTCATCAAATCAGTGTCTTGAACGTTCGACAACGCTCCTGTCAGGCTCACATCCTTGTCCGCTATGAGTTGACCAAGGCCGTTCAGCTGATTTATCCGAGATGCGATAGTCACCTGCGCATTGACGGCTGTGGCGACGTTGGCATTCAGGGCGGTTTCGTTGGCGGCGAGGCTTCCCGGATCATTGATGAGATTACTCGAAATACTCGTCAGCGTGGCGAACGCATTGGCCGCACCAACGCCAAAGACCTCGGTCCCATTAAGTTCGGTTCGCACCGTTGAATCCGAATCAATGCGCGCTAATACTTGATTAGTGTCGCCCAGATAATTGCCACTTGCGTCGTAGGCGGTAGCGGCAGCACTGGTTCCGGCGAAGAGTTGACGGCCCGCGAAATCAGAGTTGGCTGCCACCCGGAGACCCCCGAGGATTACGTCAATTTCAGCCGCTAAGGCAGCGCGCTCACTAGCCGTGGTGCTCGCCAATTGACCCTGACGCACGATTGACTGCGCGCGGAGAAGATTTTCGGCAACGGAGTCCACCTGAATTTGGGATGTCTGCAAGCGCAGCAAGCCAGTGTCGATATTGAGCGCCGCCTGTGCGTTGCGTTTTTGAGCAGAGCTCAACTTCATAGCGGATTGAACTGCACTTGGATCCTCACTCGCCCGCTGAAAGGCCTTGCCCGATGACACCTGTTCCTGCAACCGCGCCAAGCGGTTTTGAGTGGCCGAGAGCGAATCCATTGATTGCAGGTGCTGCGAAGATGTCGAAATCCGATCAATGAGTGCCATTCCAACTACCTTCCGACCACACCGGTGCGATTAATAAGCGTCTCGAGCACAGCGTCAATCGCTGTCAACACACGAGCAGCCGCCTCATACGCCCGCTGGTACGCCAGCAGGTTCGCCATCTCCTCGTCAATACTCACCCCGGACTCAGAATCAATTTGACTAGTGATGCTGGACGTAAGCGATTCTTGCGTTGCAGCTGCCTGCTCAGCCGCTTGCACAGCAAAGCCGAGCGAGACAACCAGCTCCTGGTACAACTCGTCGGGCCCATTGGCCGCCGTCGCCAATGCCGCCATGGAATCAGCCTTTGAACCGTCCAAAGATGTCACACCGCCTGCAGGCGCGATAGCCGATGCAGCGATGTCATCGCCATCCGTCAGGGCAACGCTAATCGTCGCCGCGGTGGTTCCCGTGAACAGGTTATTTCCAGCATTCCCGTCGCGATCAAATCCTGTCGTCTGGACAGCATTCACCTGAGTAGTGATGGCAGAGGCGACAGCATTCAATGTGGTGGTCCACGAATCAACGGTCGTGTTTATTGCTGTCAGGTAGCCATTCGCAGATCCGGTGGTAACTGTCGCAGTGGAGGAGTCACCAGCCCACTGCAGTGACGTCACACCACCGGCCGACGCCACTTGGAGTGTCGCGTATGTCGATGGCCCCACCAGGGTCCCGCCACCGAGCGTAACGCTCAGCTGGTTGGCGTCGTTCGTCAAGAACGACCCGCCCACTAATTGCGCCAACTGATCAGCAACGTAGCCACGGCGATCCATAAGCGCATTGGCAGCCTGGGTATTTTCCACTGATTGACTGACGGCGACGTTTAACTCCGAGAGTTCCTTGGCGTAGCCGTTTACGGTCGTTACCAAGTTGCTCAATGAAGCAGAGTGATTAGCGGTAATCTCTCCCAACTCTGTCGCCGAGTTGTTTAGCCAATCCGTGACGGCGTTTGCCTGGGACAGCACCTGCACGCGGGCACCCGAATCATCTGGCTCCCGAGCAACGTCAGAGAAACTGCTCCACAAAGCATCCAGCTTCGTTTGGAGTCCATACGAAGTGGGCTCTGGGAATACTTCTTCAACTTCGTTGAGCACCGAACTCGCAACTGCAAGGTTTTGCATCTGAGCGCCTTCGGTGCGCGAGCGGTCTCCGAGGATCGCGTTGTGCAGCCGTGAGATAGCCGAGACGTTAACACCGGTCCCAGCGGTCATATCCACACGTTGGCGCGCGTACCCCGGGGTGTTGACGTTCGCGATGTTTTGCCCGGCAACATCAATGGCTATCCGTTGAGTGCGCAGCGATGACAATGCGGTCGAGATTCCCGCCCAGGTGCTCATTAGAGCCCCTCATCGACAAAGACTGACGGTTTCGGGGCGCTCTCCGTCGAGCCTCCGGCCTGGTAGAGGTTCAGTGAGGGTTCGGAATCACCGTGAATGCTGGACATCACCGCTTGAGTTGTCTGTTGGGCTGCTGCGGCCAATTCCCGATTCAGGGCGGTCACCGCCTGAATCCGCGTTGACAGATCACTGAAGGCTTCGTAATGCTCGTTCAACAGCCCTTTCCACGGTTCTTCAGCTGCATCAGCCAACTCGGTCAGACTCGGGGAGAGGTCTACTCCTAGCTCGCGGGCCGCTTGATCGAATCGAACGGCGCGTTCCAATTCGATGGATCGAACTTTGTCGAGTGCCTCTTCGATCTCGGTACTGGCACGCACCAGCCACACGTCCCGGCCGCTCATGAGGAGCATTTGCTGGACGTCAAGGCGGAACAGCAGATTTTCGAGAATGTCACGTTCCCGCCACAAAACAGCGGACAAGCCAGAAAGATCCATGCTCACCTCCTCGTACGTCACGCGCCGCGTCTAGCGCCCCAAATCTTCCCTACGACGGATATCGGCATCAAGGAGACCGATCTGAGAAATTTTTCCAAGAATTACACGGGCACCTTTTTCCTGCCGCACCTATCGGCATCCTTAAGGACCACTTGAGGGTTTTGCGACTAGAACTCAGCATTTCGCCGTATCGGACCGAAAAACACAACACGTTCCAAAATTTTTCACATTTTTTCTAATGACCGGGTTGTGCTCGGTCAAACTTTGCGCTTTACTTTCTCCACCTACGGGGTGGGAATGGACCTCCGCCTCACCGCAGAGAGGGACTCCGGTTCTTCCGAGGGCATGGATGCTCGCAACACTGCGCGTCGCTTGTCGGCGTGCACGGGAGCAGACATGTCGCTTACTCCTTCCCCAAGGGGGTCAGACTATGCCTCAGGTACGTCCCAGGCACTCATCACGGAGAATCTCGCCCTGGTCGGGTACGTCGTGAGTGAAGTCGCGATGCGCCTTCCGTCGTACGTGGATCGTGACGACCTCCGATCGGCCGGGCTCGAGGGGCTCGTCCAGGCCTCCCTCGCGTTCTCTGAGGACAGAGGCGTACCTTTCCGTCACTACGCAATTGCCCGTATCCGCGGAGCGATCATGGACGATTTACGCCGCAATGACTGGGCCAGCAGATCGGTGCGGCAAGCCGGTCGGGCTCGCGAGCAGGCAGTGGACCACCTGATGGCTACATTGGGGGGTACTCCCAGCACCACAGCGGTGGCCGAGTACATGGGAGTCAGCGCCGAGGAATTACGAACCCTTGATGCGTCCTTGATCCGGGGAAGCGTCCTCTCTCTGGACGCGGCGCCAGCTCCGGGCGCTGTTCCGACAGGTGAAACCTTGGAGGCGCCCGCATCCGACCCCGAGGACCGGGTTCTCGAAGACGAGCTTCACACCTACCTTCGTGCAGCTGTTGCCGAACTCCCCGAGCGCCTTCGCACAGTCATCACCCGCTACTTCCTTCAAGGCCATCCAATGGTGGATATCGCCAAAGATCTCGGGGTAACCGAATCGCGGGTTTCCCAGTTGCGGGCCGAGGCGATGATTCTGATCCGCGACGGCATCAACTCACACCTGGCTCCTGAGCAGGTCCCCGCCTCAGCGCGACCTGGAGGTGCGGTCGATCGCAAGCGCGCGGCTTACTTCGCCGCAATAGCCGAACATCGACTCAGCGCCATGCAACAGCAGATGCATCGTGACTCACCAGTCACAGACACAACACCCGTTCATGCCCCTGTCGAGGTGGTGGCGTGATGTACAAATTTTTGCGCCACAATCAGAACCAGTTAACCGTCAGCAACGTCTCATCGCAAGGCGCTCAATCATCACGGCAGGAGCATGCACATGGCATTTGAAATTAGCGCGAACCCGGTCGCGATGCAGGCGTACAACAACTTGGCGGTCAACCAGGCGCAAGCTTCTCAGGCCTTGGCTAAGGTCTCGCGTCAAGACGGTGGCGCCAGTCGCATTTCGTTCGACGAGACCCAGTCGGTCTCGCAATTGCAGTCAACTCTCGCCACAAGCCAGCGCGCCATCACCAGCACCCAAAACGCGATCAACGCCCTCGAGGTGGCAAGAGCCGCCTACTCGGAAGCCCTGTCGTTAGCCAACGAAGGTCTGACTCTCGCCAACGCACGCCTTGCAGGAGAGGGGGACTCTGCGGCGATCGACACCCGACTGACTGCTATCGCGGCTCGGATCAGCGATATCGGCTCGAGTGCCACGAGCGGAGGGAACCCCGTCCTTGGGCAAAGCCTGTCGGTGACCGTCAACGGTGCTGGCGACACCATCACCCTCACTCCGAGCTCGATAGCGTCGATTGACACATCCGAATCGGTCGTCGCCGGCTACACCAATGCGATTTCGTCGATCTCGGCCGCAGCCGAGACCAACAGCGCCAATCTGGCAGCCCTGTACGGAACGCTCCAAACCCTTGAATCGACGGTTGCGACTCAACAGTCTGCCGTCGGCCAGATCCTGGACGCCGGTCTCGCCGCAGAGATGATGGCGGTCACATCGGAGAACATCATGAGTGACGCCGTCAGCGCCATGGTGGCGCAATCGACCCTGATGTCCGACAAGGTGCGGAGTCTTCTCCAGTAACCCAAGGTGCAGTCACTCTGCATGCGAGACCGCGTGAGGGAGGTGTGGTGTGGTTGGTATTTCGACGTTTAATGTGATTGATGTTGAGTCGATTGTTTCGGCGTTGATTACGTCGGAGCGGTCGCGTAGTGATCGTTTTGTTGAGCAGCGGTCTGAGAGTTCGGCGAGGATTTCGGCGTTTCAGGCGTTGAATACGTCGTTGTTGTCGGTGGGGACGGCTGTTGATGCGGTTGTTGATTCGGGTTTTTGGGTTCCTGGCAGTGTGGTGAGTTCGGATTCTGGTGTTGCGACGGCGTCGGCGTCTGCTGGTGCGGTGTCGCGTGCTGGTGCTGATCCGGCGAATCCGTTTTCACTGAACGTTGTGCGTTTGGCGGGCAGTTTGGCTTCACCTGATGACACGGCCAAGATTTCCTACCTCAAGGATGGGGTGACACTTTACGCTGAGTCCACCTCGAACACGTTTTCTGATTTAGCTGATTTTCCTGGTTTAACGATTACCGCTGTTGGTGTCGGTTCTGTGGACTTGACGCCAGCCGCGACGACCACGAATACCGCTGCGGCGATGGTCACCACGGCATCAGCGCTGGTCACGGCGGTGAACTCCACACTGAATCTGATCTCAACGCAGATCGCGGCCGAGGGGGTCCTGGATACAGATCTCACCGCCCGTAGTGTCACTTCAAGCCTGCTGGACACAGCATGGAGCAACTACTCCCAAGCATCACTTTCTGATGCCGGAATTCAACTGACACGCACCGGGACATATTCCTTCGACGAGGCGAAACTCACAGCTGCCTTGTCCTCAGATTCCGCGGAAGAAGTCATCGCCCAAGTGGCTGCCTTCGCTGCTCGCCTGGAAGCGGTAGTGACCTCCACCACGTCCGTCACAGGATCCATCACCCGCGAAATCGACAACCAACAATCACGAGTCACTAGCCTGACCGAGAAAATCACCGACGCAGCCACCGCCCTCGAGCGACGAGAAACAGCCCTGACCATCTACTACTCCGAAGTCAACGCAAGAATCGCCGCCCTGCAAAGCCAACAAACTTTCCTTCAGCAACAACTCGACACCTTCGTCAAGAGCATCAACAAGAAATAACACCATGCCCCCCAACCCTTACCAAGCCGCCGCAGCGACGTACCGCGACCACGCCATCACCACCGCCTCCCCCGCCCGCATCATCGTCCTACTATTCGAACGGCTCGCCCTCGACATCGAACGAGCCCTCCACGCCCTCGAAACCGAACAACCAGCAAACGACCACCTCGTCCACGCCCAAGAAATACTCATCGCCCTCCTCGACGCCCTCGACACCAACGCCTGGGAACACGCCCCCAAACTCGCCAACATCTACATCACCGTCCACCACGACCTCGTCACAGCAAACGTAGAAAAAAACCAAACACTCCTCCACCAAAGCCTCACCACCATCACCACCCTCAAAGACGCCTGGACCCACGCCGAAACCCAAGCCGGAGACATACGACATTCGAAACGGCCTGTTTACGCGCTCGCTTAGGGGCACTCAAGGAGCCCAATTCGGTGCTGGCAAATTAGAGGGTCACGGAATGCGTTACATGCAGACCTGAATCCACGTGAGTCACCTGCAGCCAGGATCAGCTACTCAGGACGAGGTTGACGGCTCCGCCTGGTCACTCTCTCCAGCACCGAGCTCTCCGGCTGCCCTAATCGACTCAGCCCCGACGTCAGGACCTGCGGCCTCAGGCACGACTGATGAGGGCACAACATCAATTTTTGGATGCGCGAGATAGTGGCCCATAACCCGATTCACAATAGAGAGAACGACCATCACCAGTACCGCAACGAGGACAAGACGAGTCAGAGTTCCGAACAAGTCCGCTTGCGGATTATTGAACGCATCCCACAAGGCGGGAGCGTTCAGGATCAGTGATACGACAAGTGCCAGCGGGATGAAACTAAACATGGTGAGTCAGACTACCAATCTCAACTACTTGTCGTCGAGAAGCTCATGGAAGTATGAATAGGTTCGGGCAAATTGGCTCCGACTCTCTTCCAAGGATGACTGTTGCTCTTCCACCTGCGCTTGCAGCACTGCAATTTCCTTATCCCGATCCACGAGAGACTCCTCAAGCGCAACAAGATCTTCACGCTTTTGCTGCAGCTCTGCATAGGTGCTGTCTAGTTCACGTTGGCTTCGCTCCATCGCAAGTCGTGTTGCCTCCATCTCGCGCTGCTTTTCCTCAAGAGACGAGTTGAAGTTCTGAATTTCAATTGAGCGTTCCACTAACTCTTTGTCACGCCGCGCAAGCGAGGTTTCTCGATCCGTGAGATCTCTCCACGCCTTTTCCGCTTCGGCGACGCTCTTCCCCAGTTCATTTTGCTGCTGAGTGATGCTGTCCTGTAGCAAAGTGAGCCTGACTTCGGCGTCAGTGATCTGCTTACGTGATCGACTTTGCTCAGCGAGCCATGATTCACGCTCAGTTTGTAGTTTAGACTCGCGCGTACCGACAGAAGTTTCCACCAGGTGGAGCGCACTTTGTTGCTCCTCAAGTCTTTCTTGCTCTCGCGCTAACCCCTCACCACGAGCGGTCGCTAGCGCCTCGCGCTCGGCAACATCCTTTTCGCGACTGTTCAATTCTTCGTGTGCTGACTGGATTAGGTCCCTGCCCTTTTGGACCGACGCAGCGTCAGCGACAACTTGAGCCATCCGCGCCTGGATGGCATCTTCCTTAGAATCGAGATCCCTCGTGCGTTCGATGCTTTCTTGCTCAAGGGCTTGGCGGTCTTGATCAAGGTTGGCAACAGCAGCAGCCAACTCATCAGATTGCGCCTGCAACACTGACGCCCGCTCATCAGCCTCCGCCGACCGCTGCGCCAAAGACTCTTCCCGCGAAGCAACATCCGCAGACTTCGCCTCGAACTCCTGCTCCAAACTCACCCGAGCAGCAGCCAACTCATCCTGCGCCAACGCAAGTTCCTGACGACCAGACTCCACCGCAGCCCGCTGCTCAGCAACCTGCTCCTCCAAAAGCCGCACCCGCTCACCACGACCATCAACCTCAACCTCAAAAGACTCCACCGCAGCCCGCCGCTGAGAAAGATCGTTACGATCACGCTGCAATTCGTCAACGAATGAGGAAATTTCGCTTGCTCGCGCGTCCAACTCACTGTCTCGACCATCGGCTTGTAACGCACGAGACTTCAGAGCTTCGTCACGTGCCGTTAGCTCTGTTTCCTTGGCTTCTAGAAGTGACCACCGCTCTTGGAGATCGTTCTCGCGCACATTCAACTGGTCCTGCTGTGCGGACAGATTGATCAGTAGACGATCCACGTGCTCCTTGGCATCTTTCATTTCCGCATCAATCTGCTCTTGATGCGAAATCCAAGCCTCCTGCCGAGTTTGAAACTCTCTCTCAGACTCTGCTAGTTCATTACGAGCAGCAGTCAGAGCTGAAGAATCATCATTGATCTCGTTTTCACGCCTTCGTAAGTCCTCATCTCTTTTGGCACTTGAACTCTCGAGTGCATCAAGAGACGTCTCTCGTTCGTCCAGAGACTTTTCCAAGTCCAGGAGTGAGCATCTTTGTTCGGACAAGGCACTTTGGGCTTCCTTGAGCTCTTCCCATTCACGCTCCAGCTTGGCAGACGCCGCAACAACGTCAGATAGCTTTCCTTGCAATTCGCTTTCTCTATGGGCACGATCGTCGGATAAGCCAGCGAGCGCTTCTTCCCGCGCCACGATCGCTGCTTCTCTCGTATCCATCTCTGATGCTTGAATCTGCATCTCTTCTTGACGATCAGACAACTGTTGTTGTTGCTGCGCAAGAGCGGTCATTAACTCCTCGACGCGCTGCCTTTCAACATTGGTCGCCATCGATTCTTGACCAAGGGCCAAACGATGAGCGCGAGCTTCCTCTTCCTCTTGGTGCAACTCGGTCGCTTTGGCTTGTATCTCGATTCGTGCTGCTTCAAGCTGCTCGCGAAGCGTCTCGAGTTCTCCCCGGTAAGCCAGAAGTTCATCACGCTCATCTTGAAGTCTCGCCCGCTCAATACCGAGTTCTGTGCGCGGTTCAGTAGATCGCTCATGTGCTTCAGGTGCTGCTGTGATCGGATCCGGGGACGGCATGGAAGCGTGACTTGGCTGTGCCTGAGAGTCGCTGGTCTTCTCCGTGCGCTTGCCAAGCGTGCTTGAATCTTTCTCCGCACGAGCGCCGGTATTCTTGCGAACTCCGGGAATGGAATGCGGCTCCATGTCGGCCACTACTCGAGCGGCGGGCGGCACCTCATCCTGAACGTCATCACGGTCAGGGGTCGAGACAGGGGCAGTCTGGACGGTGGGTGTGGACTCTGCGGGGGTGGTCGGTACTTCTTCATCGTCAACACCGCCATCGCTAGACAGGAGTTCGCGGAGTCGTGACTGCTGGTCACTCGTGGCGGTGAGCATCCGATCAGATGGCGGGCGCGGGTCATTCTTCTTGCCGGATAGCCGCCCAAGAGCGCGTGTCCACCGGCTTGTTTCGTGAGCAGGCATGTCATCTTGATTCAACAGTGGAGCGAGTGAAGAACTTCGGGCTGGTTCTTCAGCGCTTTCATCCACCGGTTGGTAACTGTTCAGCTCGCTGGCCTGCTTGAGAAGATCCCGAGCCCATTCTTGGGTAGATGCTGCGGCCTGATCATTTTGACTGCGAGTTGCTAGTTCTGTTAGCGGGATATCGCTTTTCTTCTTCTGGGCATTAATTCCAGCGATGATGTCGGGATCGCTGATTTCAATGGTCACTTCGTAATGCTGCTTGGCAAAGAATCCGCCCATGCCGCCAGAACGGACCTGTTCCGCTTGAATAACGCGAAATTCTCGTCCGTAGTTGGCCTCTACCTCGCGAAGGATCCCGTCTAGGTCAGGTCCTTCAAGCAACATTTGCAGGCTCATTGCCCACCGTCCCTACTGTTTGAATGTCTACTGATCCACCAAGTTCGGAGTAAGCGACGACCGGTAGCCGGGGAAATTCGTGT
>WLWH01002215.1_pt1 | contig 11249 bp, 7 predicted proteins | sample 6712741 | NCBI WGS metagenome assembly WLWH01 (sample SAMN12718694, study PRJNA515312) | sponge metagenome | isolation source: marine sponge | host: Mycale hentscheli | place: New Zealand: South Island, Marlborough, Capsize Point | collected 2003-05-01 | reverse complement strand
AGCCCAATGATTGCTCTTAGAAACTTCAACGTTGTAGTTGCCGGTCAGAATATGATCTACAACACACAACAGTACAACTTCGAGCAATTCTTGAACCAACTTGTTGGTGTTAACAGCGTAAACGCAAACCTTACCGATGGTTTGACCAGTGGTTTGGTTGACTTTATGGCATTCCAACAATCTTACGGTTACTACTACTGCAACACCTCTCGTATGTTGCCGATTGACGAAGCTGTTCCTAAGAGCGTTTCCATCCAGGGTACAAACGAGTCCCAATCTTCTGTACAATTCTTGTGCTTTATTGAATATGGGGTCCAAGTGTCCGTAGACGTACTAACAGGCAGCCGTGTGTAAACAATATAAAGACAAACGAATAATTAAATCCGGGGGGCACCCCTTTCCGGCCATTTTCTCTTAAATTTTAATAAACGTGATTTAATAAAATTTACTAATCTTCATTTCTGGTGCGTCCAACACAGAAGGAATTCGGACACAGACACGGCAGTACGATTCGCAGATAATTCCTCCTAGGCAGGAAGCGCAATACCCAAGGGGACAAGTAGGACAGTAGCTCATTCCCTCACACGACATCATGCTGCACTGTTGGCAAAAGTGACGAGGACAGACGCATTCGTCGTGAATGTAAGGTCCGTTTTCTTTGTCTTCCTCCCAATTGTCAACGTGGTTTTTGACAAACTCAATAGATACGTCTGTTTGGTTTTCCATATACTCGTAGTACTTATCTTTTACAAACGTGCTCTTCTTGCAACAAGAAAAGAAATCCCAGCATTTTCTGTGATAAACCTTTGGGCAGCCAGAGATACCACACACTTTTGGAATATCTCCGCACTCTATGTCGAAGTCTCCTTTACAAACAAAACACTTGTCTTCAAGAGAAGGACTCCTGTTGCAGTCGCTTCTCGCAAACCTGTTCCAGTAGTTGTACCACTTTCCGTCTTTGTACTTTACCTCGTTTTCAATGCCTTTACCAAACTCTGTGTCAAGAAATATACTAGCTATCTCCTTCTGTTCCTTAGAATACGGTGGTGAACGAGAAACAGGAACGAACGTCTTTCTTCTCGTTCGCTGCTTCTTCTTTGTTTTTCTTGGCGCTTCTGCGGGTTCGTACCTCGGAGGAGGACCCCTACTTCTTCTTTCCTCCATTATTAATTCTTCGAGACGAGTCTCACACGTATATGGGTCCATGGGTTTGATAATGAGGAGAGACAGAAAACAGCGAAAAAAAAAAAAAAAAATAGAAAAAAACAAAAGGAAAGAGAGAAAAGGGGGCAAAGTGAAATGTTTGCACATGTCATACCGGAAGGAGAAAAATGGAAAGAGACGGAGACTTTTTTTTTTGGAACGGCGTTCCGCTGAAAACGCCGTCCTCTCACAATCTAACCCTTACAAAACGAATGTCGGATTTTTTTGAAAACGTAAGATTTAACAAAATGGCAGACTTCTACATGGACGAAATCAACCAAGCTAGAAAGAGAACTCGTCAAGAGTTTTCTGACTACTTGAAGAACGACAGTGCTGCTGAAATGTTGGCGAATAGGTTTCACCTTACTTACCAAGAAGCTGAGGATGCTCTCTCGGTCGTCCACTCGAAGCAAGCTATGCGAATTGATTTGAAGTTTCCAATTACGACTGCAGGTCTAAGAAAACTAGCAACGTACAGAACTGGTGTAATTGATTGCATTGGAGAAAGCGTTGTGCAGTGTATTGAGTCTCCTATGTACTTTGTTGACTGGGTGTTTCAGCATATGAACCTTTCTCTGCCTTTCGTTGAGTTCGGTAGGATTCCGAACAACCAGAAGTGGAAGAGATGTGAATCAACTGGACTATGGTTCTACGACAAGAAACCAGAACTGCGATGCAATATCGAGTTGTGCTCTGCGTGTGTCGGTTTCTCTCCTGTCTACGAAACAATTAGGGAGGTAAAGCTAAAGTTTTTCTTCTTCGACAAAACCGTGAAGAGCTTAGAAGACTACTTGACGTTCTACAACCGCTTTTACGAGCTGTCAAACAGAAACAAGATCGTTGTAGACTTAAAGAGTCCAACTGCGAGGTCGTCATACAGCATGCGCGTTTTCAGAATGATGCTAGTGAAGAGATATGCAACAGGAGATATGTATTTTCGCTACTGTATGTCAGAAAGTTACGTAAAGGATTATCTTGATGTACACCATAAGCAAATGTTCGACCAACTCGCTGACTTGCCTCTAGCTCAGGCAACGCAGGTCGTGAACACTTGCTTAAACGATACAATAGTTATGGCAACGGAGGAGGAAGTCAGAAGGTGGATTGACTCTCATCTGAACAATGGTAGCAAATATGTTACAGATTTGGAAGGTTCTTTTGAGTTGGCAGGGCAAGTTAACGAGTCTGCTCTTCCTCTTGCTCTGAGGTTATTACCTGACAAAGATGACATAGCTGCGCCTAGCCATTTGAGAAACGCGTCGCCTGATTTCGTGCCATTCACTCCAGTTCTTCTAGTACACAGGGACATTCCTGTACAGTGCAAAGTGTCATGGATGAGAAGAGAAGATTACTTTGACAATGTCAGGAAGATGAACAAAGTTGCTCTGAGAGGCTTCGCAAAAAAGCACTTGTACGTTTTTACAAAACAAGATTGGTACTTGCCTATTCCTCCGTTTGTAGAAATTGAGAACTCGTATCAGTTGAAGGAAGTATGGGACGACGGCGAAGGAGAAGATGGTTGCATGGTTACTTTATCTCACGATTTTCAGTACATTCGGCGAACCGACGGGAAGGAAATTGCTCTGAAGAAAGGAGAGGAACTGTACGTCAACCTCGAGCAGATGGACAACTACGACGACTACCCTTGGGAAATCCTCAACAGTGACAGGGAACTCGATGTATACCTTTTCAGGGTAGAAGTAGGAGAGATGCTTAGCAAAGAGGATGACAGCGATCCAGATAGCACTGTTGTTGTAGAGATTTTTAAAGAGTACGGCCGTTGGCACGCGCAGAAGATGGAAAAGCATATTGCGTTTGAAATTTTCTACACTCCATGGGATGACCTCATTCATACTAAACCTAGTGAATACAATTGGAAATAGTCTAATATCTAAGTTCTTCTCCTCGTTCTGTATCTTTCGAAGGAATAGTTCCAACTAATTCTTTTGGTAGAGGTACAGTTTTTGGATTGTCTTTACTTAAGAAAAAATGCTTTAAAATCCACTCGTTTTTCTTATAATCTAAACCTGTATTCAAGTCCTCGAAAGGTGAAATAAAATCCATAGTATCGTTTTTTAGAGATTGAGATGCAAATCTTTTGTCGTTTACGTAGTGCGCCCAAGCCAACTGATACCATCCACATGCGTTGTTTACAAGACTTTGCACATCCTTAGTTGGATGCCATGGAGTAACACCGAAATTTTCTTTTATTAGTCGAGTGACTATTTTTGGTGGACCCTTTCCGTAACTGTCGAAATAAACAGCGCCAGAATGACCGTTGTTCGTTGTTCTGCATTGAAAACCAACCCAGTGCGATCCTTGGTTCATTTCTCCGTCGTCTCCCATTCCGTCTTCTAAATTTACGCAGTAGTATTTGTTTGCCTTTAGTTTCTTTGGAAGCATGTCTTTGAATCCGCAGAACTCCAATGGTATGTTCATTTTTTCCGCTAAAGTCTCAATCTGGTCGTTTGTTAACATTATATTTTAATCAGATATAATATTATCTAGAAATTAACTTAGGCATAAATACCTGTTCCGTATTGCTTTTCAGCTAAAGCGGGTGGAAGTTGAGTATGGAAGAAGAAGTTCTCCGATCCAGCTTGACTGCGAAGGGCAGGGTTGCGCATGCACAGTAAGTTGCCGCCTGACCCTACGTTCGTGATACCTGAAGAGTCGACTTGTCCGATAGCTCCGCCTCTGGGTTTTCGCATGCGTTCTACCAAGTCAATTGCTTGCCTAACTCTTGACTCACCGTGCTTTCTTGGACGATTCTCTCCAATGTCCTCAATTAAATCAACAACTTTACGCTTTACAGAGCGTCCGCTGCTCTTTGCAAGGGAGGATTGGATGGACCCTTTTGGTGCATGCTTCATCCCTTTCGGCTTGAACGTCGGTGCATCCCGAACAAAATGACCGTCTTCAAAATGCCCTGGCATAGACATTGAACCGCCAGAGTAGATTCCTTCTCCTTCTCCTGCAGCGAGGGCATCAAGAGCCATGTTTGCTCCCTTGAATGCTAAGTCTTGTACGTGCTTGTTGTTTGCAATATGCTTAATGGCGTGACCAATGTGCTTCATTTTAAGCTTACCGCCTTGCGTAAGCCCTTCGCCAGATGCAGCAGCAGCTTCCATGCCCATCTTAGCGGCCTTTAATGCTAAATCTTGTACTTTCTTGTTGCTAGCGATTTTCTTAGCGTGGTGAAGTATGTGCTTCATCTTAATCTTTCCGCCGTGGACACCAGCATATAGACCTGCTCCTTCGCTTGCCATGGCAGCTTCCATAGCCATCTTAGCACCCTTCAAAGCAATGTCCTGCACGTGCTTATTAGAAGCGATGTGCTTAAGTGTTTTTCCGACGTGCTTCATCTTTATTTTTCCACCCATCTGTTGGTGTAATCTCTGCTGTTCTATTGAGTCCACTGGAACGGCACCGTGTTGCATCATGTTACCATGTGTCATTGACCCGAGGTGGTGAAACTTTAACTTTCCACCTGAATAGATGCCCTCGCCTTCGCCTGCAGCTAAAGCGTCTAAGGCCATGTTTGCTCCTTTGAAGGCGAGGTCTTGTACTTTCTTATTGCTAGCGACTTTCCTGATTGTCTTACCAATCTTTTTCATCTTGATTTTACCGCCGACGTGTTCTGGGTGACCAAGAGCACCACCAGAGTAAATTCCGCTACCTGCATATGCTTGCAAACCTTTCTTGGTTCCGTACGCAGCACCTGCATATCCTAGTGGACCAAGCTCAGGAGCAGCAGCTGCAGCAAGGTCACCAGCGGTTTGTGATACAACGTCTTGTACGATAGGGTTTCCGGCTATTTTCTTAGTTGTGTTGTGGATAACTTTACCAATGTGCTTCATCTTGAACTTTCCACCGGCCATAATTCCTGTACCCTGAGCTCTGTTGGCGTGTATTTCGTCGTGAGCCAACTTTATGACAGCCTTTCCTCCCTTTCTTCCTGCTTTCATTAGCTTCTTGATGTTGTCCTCACCGAGGATAGCGCTTATTCCTTCTCCTTTTGCGGCCAATGCTGCACGAACGGGATGACCGTTACGCAGTTTAGACATAACCGCTCCGCTTAACATTCCTAAATGTACTGGATGCATTCTGTATACCTACTAAACAGAAAATAATATGGACAGAACGACTATTTCTTTTTCTGCTGTCTTTATATAAAATGAAGTTTACGCAGTTTGTGAAGGATTATTTAGCAAAACACCCAGAAGTAAAGCTCACGTACCGTGAAGCAATGAAAGACGATGGGGTCAGATGCGCTTATAAACAGTACGAAGCAGATTTGTGCAAACAAGGTGTCGTAAGAGAAACAGAAAAAAGACCGGAGCCTAAAAGAAAATATAATAAGGCTTCAGCACCTCTTGTAGAAAACATTACAATAAACACTGACGACGTTATAGAAAAAGGCCCAAGGGTACAAGCTCCGACAGCACCAGCTCCTCCCGGTCCTCGAAAAGGAGGAATGGACGGTCCTGGCGGACCTCCTAAACCACCTAGGTACGGACAGATGGCCAGTAGGCAACAACCGGAGCCAGCTTTCTACCAGCAGAACCCTCTGCTAGCTCAGCAAGCTGTTGAAAGGTATAGAAGGCAAGCTCCTCCTGCTCCACCTGCAACTCCCTCCGCTCCAAGAGTAACAGGTAGGAAGGGAAGGTCAAGAGGTGTTCAAGTGGACCCTGCTGCTCCTTCCTCAGCGACAACAACTACTCAGACAGATGAGGCTCAACCAGCACCTTACGTTCCTCCTCCACTTCCTCAATTCAGACAGGTACCCCCGGAGTTGCAGCAAGACATACAGAGAGGCTTCGGAGAGGAAGGGTATTACGACGCTCAGCAAGAGGAACCTGAGCCCGATGCCTTCGAGGACGCTCAGCAAGGACCAGGGTTTGATAGACCTCCTGAGATAGTAAGGCAAGACATAGCGAGAAGAGTGAGGTTCGGAGAAGAACCTGAGCAAGAATTCTTTGACCCTCAAGAGCCTCCACAGCAGGATCCAGGAGACGACGAGTTCGCAGATGCTGTAGATCCTTACGCTAACTTCCAGGAGTATTACGACAGAGAAATTGGTCCGGAAATAGAAGACATGGACCTACACAATGTTTCTGACGATGAGCTAGACTACTATCATAGACAGGTTAATGAAATGCGCGACCAGCTCAATCCTATGAGAGATCATCCTTACGGAAGAGACGAAGTGGTTCCTGATCAAGACAATCCCCTATTAACACCTCGTCGTCCTTCCCAAACGTCGCAGTCCCCTCTTGAGCGTCAAGCAAGAACAGCAATAACAGAAATGATTGGTTATACCACCAATGCTGACATAGAGCAATACATAAACGACCGCATAGAAGCAGAAAACCAGATGGAATACCCTGAACCAGTAACACGGGAAGAAGTACTACAAGACATAGTGCGTAGGTACGAAGAGTACAAAAGGAGGCAAAGGGGAGAGGACGACGGTGAAGAAAAGAAAGACGACGATGACGACGACGACGACGACGATTTCCACGACCCCGATATGCCACCTCTAGAAGACGCTAACGCTCCAAGGCGAGATCCTGAACCGGAGTCAGAGGCAGAGTACGAAGACGAAGACGACGCGCCAGCAGAAGGACAAGAGGAGGAGCTGGATGAGCTTCCAGTTGAAGAGTACAACGCTAGGTTGCTTGAAATGAGTAGAGCTCAGCTGTTCGCAGAGTGCGCAAGAAGGTTCGGAGAAAAAAGTAGAGCAAATAAGAGAAACAAATGCGCAGCTAATGACACTGACGCAAAACTAAGAACAAGGTTGAGGAAGAGGAGAAGAAGGGAAGAACAACAGCAACAACAGCCAGGTGAACAGGATGACGGGGAGGCACAAGACGGTCCACCTGAGAATTTACAGGAGGCAGAGGAGGACAGCCAATTCGCCCAACGGGCACTGGAAGAATCAGAAGAGGACCTAACTCGGCTTAATGAAGTGCAAGATGCGGCAGAGAAATGGGAGGATAAGATATTGTCCATGACGAAAGAAAGTTATGAAAGCGCGTTTAAAACGGGGGTTACTGCAGTCATGTTGAATTTTCTGTACACAGCACTGAGATTTGGCAGTAGGAAATTAGCGGACGACTATGTTAACGAAAACACAGATTACAACAACACGGCAGAATATGCAGCAGCTACTTTTGGTAATGCAATGACAGGAGGTGCATTCGGAAACAAATCTAACCCTCTCTTCAAAGCTGTCGGTAAGGTTGGCACGAATGTCTTAAACGTTAGGGACTTAACTGATGCTGTATCTCCTGGTTCTTTCGACGCTTACGTCGCAGCCATGATGGGAAGGATGTCCTACGACGTTCTGAAGCCTATGGTAATACACGGAGGACCCCTCGCCTTTAAATTGGCTGCAACAGCGGTTCAGATAGCTCCGGCGACTGCAGGAGCAGTAGCAGCCTACACAGCAGCACGACAGTTAGGGTATAAGGCAGAAGACATAGTGCCATTGCAGAAAATACAGGAATCAATGAGCAGCGCACAGAGTATGCTTAACAGAGCTACTGAGTATATACAGCAAGGTCTTGGAAAGGCGTTTGACTATCTACCTACAGTAACAACAAGAGGGTCCTTGGCAAACTACCCTAAAGCGTACAAGATACTGAAAGATGAAGGCCACACTGACAAGGATATAAGAGAGACATTTTTGGGTGAGCCTGTAGGAGAAGTATTAATGAGAGGAGCAAAGCGATATGGCAACATGTACTTTCAGGGATTGAATAGGTTCCAGAACAACCCCTACGGCCTTGGAAGAGGACTAAAAGACGATAAAAAGGAGAAACTTAAGCGTATAATGCACGAGCTCATCGATGTTTCACTGTAATTAACCATATATTAACCATAAAAGTACATATTTATAGTTAATTATTAAGGTATTAGCTTATAAAAATCGATTTTACTAAGCAAATAGTGCTATTTATGCTTAATTATGTCGACTTTAATGGTATATATATGGATAAACATCGATGTGACGTTAATTTGTGCATTACGGCACTATTGCTAGTGTGCCTCCGTTGTTCCAAACGGCACCTGAGGGCAATCCCGTCGCTGTAGTTGGAGGAATAAAAACATTAGAATTCGAGTAAGTTCCGTCTCCCCAGACAATCCCGTTGGGTGCTGTTAGTGTTCCTTGAGCAACTGGAAAGTCAGTGAAGTCTAAACCTTTTCCTGCGAAGTTAGAAGAATTGAACAAATTGAGGAAACTGTACGGTTTCGGTTGAGTGCTCATACTATAATAGAACTTAAGATATTTTATCCTGTGAAATATCCTAAATAAATTATCCACTAAAGTGACCTATATAGGCGACTCTTAGACTACCGGTGTAGTCTAGGGTAGCGCCCAAGTCATAGTGTCCTGTAAGGATAGCGTATGTTCCTTGCGGAAGAGCGCCTGTGAAGTTCAAACAGCAAGGGTATCTCGTTCCGCTAATAGCTTGTCCTGTTGACATGCCGAAAATAGTTCCAGCGGTGTTTGCGTCGTCCCTTATATATATGTATGAGTTACCGTTTCCTCCTATTGTGGAACCATTCCACTCTCCGTCTACCTGCACATTGAATATGTGGTTATCTAATTGGGGCGGAACAGTAAGGAGAACGTTAGTTCCGACACCTCCTGGTGCAGATAGAAGCGTGTACGCACCTATAGTGCTAGATATAAGCGATGTAGAGTTCAACTTATTGGCACCAGAAGCTGTTACTGTTTCTGTCACAGAGCACCTTGAGCTAATTTTCTGTGGATCTAGGTAGCCATTCGTCCATGTAGGCATCACTCCAGAGTTAGTGCCAAACTGCTGAGGGAGCATCATCTGGCAAAACCCTTGCAGTGGAGTAGAAAGAGCCTGTCCGGCGTAGAAACTGTCGAATGTCTCTATGTACGCCCCTGCTAGAATCCTGTTGTTTGATGTAAACTGGTTAATGTTAAAAAGGTTGAAGTTTCCACCGTCTAAGGCGGCAGTCATCGGGTTCGTGACTCCTCCAGGAGCCGGCACAATCGAGTCGACGTAGTTCTTTGTTGCAGCGTCCTGTGCTGCGACTGGGTCAAGTATATTGTTTATTGCGAAGCCACCGCCGTCTAGTGCAGATGTCATTGGGTTTTGTACATACCCTGTTAGGCTTGGTATAGACGCGTCTACATACTGCTTGTTTGCTGCGTCCGTAGCTGCAACAGGATTCGGCAGTCCTTCTATCCTGTTAACTATAGTTATCCTACCATCCGCTTGTATAGTCATTTTTGCGGAAACTGCTCCAGGGTCTTCCTTAGTGTACAGTACGAGTTGTCCGCCAGTACCAGAAGCTACAGCGTCTATTTCCGCTCGTTCAGTTGTGGCAGTTCCGTCATAAAACTTTATTTTATTTGCCCCACTACTGTCCAATTGAATATTTCCATCTATTTCGAAGTCTTCTTGTGGTGCTGCAACGTTTACGCCAACTCTGTTGTTTGCAGTATCGAGGTAAAGAGGTCCACCAGGTGCTCCGAGAGGAAGAATAGACGGGCCACCAGTATAGTAAGCATTCGCTCCTATCACACCAGCACTCTGTATATCGTTGTTGTTCATACGCAGTGGCGTTACGACATCTATAATACCTGTCCCACCGTTGTTGTTCAGTTCGTCTGTATTGACTCTCGTTGTAGAAAGACTGACTGTGGCTGTTGCCGTGTCAGTTTGAAGAGTAGCGGACGTTAATGACGTTTTCGCGAGGAAAGAACCAGACACTGCAGCAGAGGCATGAGCAGAAGTATCTAACTCCGCGTACGTAGTAACCCATGCTCCACCGGGTGAAGCTGCTCCTGTAGCAAAGAAGAAGGACGAATTCGGTGGGTATGTACCTGTCCCACTGTCATCTTGTTGCCTGTAAACGCGGTACTCCCATGTACTAGATGGATGATTGCAGAAGAGTTTAAAACCTCCACTACCACCACCGTCGTCTCCAGCACTGCAAGTAGTAAAGATGGGTGTATCTGACTCGACGGCGTTAGATATTAAGTTGAGGTGTGCTTTTGCATTGAACATCGACACGTGAATAACAATTGTCTGTTTGAAGCCTGCATCTAAGCAACGCGACACCACAATACAAGAGGCTTCTGCGTCAGTCATTACTAAACCTTCCCCTACATTGTAGTAATTACCAGGAGCCACTGCTCCTTTGTTTCTGTATATGACAGCAGCGGAGTCGTTTATTATTTCTGCCTCAACTTCTGACAAAACTGCCGTGATTCCAGAGAAAGTGTCGACGTTTGTTATGTTAAACCCCCCTCCGTCTAAATTGCTGGTCAAAGGGTTCGTTACAGTTCCTCCACCTCCACCAGACGACGAGTTCTGGTACGTCCCGTCTCCCCATATGACTCCGTTGGGAAGAGTTACAGTGCCTTGCGCAACAGGAAAATCGACAAAGTCAATACCTCTTCCAGCGAAATTGGATGGGTTGAAAACATTGAGTTTGTCATATGGTTGTGGGTTACTACTCATTTTCTATATATAAAAAGAAAATAAATTAAAAGTCGGTACTAAAATCAAAAACATCACCTTTAACTTCTTTATTAGCTAAAGCATACGCAGATACTGTCCTCTCGAAGAAGTTAGCTTTGGAATCAATGCTAATTAGCTCCATAAAGTCAAAAGGATTTGCAGTGTGGTATATCTTGTCGTACCCTAACTGCAGCATAAGTCTGTCACCTACAAACTCAATGTATTCTTTCATTTGCTTTGCATTCATACCAATTAGTCTGCATGGCAAGGACTCAGTAATGAACTCTTGCTCTATGCTAACGGCGCTGATAACAATCTCCTTACAGAGAGACGCAGTGCATTGCTTCCTCAGTTTGCTGTGAAGCAGTACAGCGAACTCTGTATGAAGAGCCTCATCTCTAGAAATGAACTCGTTGCTCAAAGTTAGGCCTGGCATCAATCCCCTCTTCTTCAACCAAAATATAGCTGCGAAGGAACCAGAGAAGAATATTCCTTCTACGCACGCAAACGCAACTAGTCTTTCTGAGAATTCAG
>WLWH01002213.1_pt1 | contig 11251 bp, 21 predicted proteins | sample 6712741 | NCBI WGS metagenome assembly WLWH01 (sample SAMN12718694, study PRJNA515312) | sponge metagenome | isolation source: marine sponge | host: Mycale hentscheli | place: New Zealand: South Island, Marlborough, Capsize Point | collected 2003-05-01 | reverse complement strand
ATATGTTAAATAATTATTATCCATATCATATCGAGGTTAAGAAGGACACAGAGATTGAGGAATTGTTGTCAAAATATGAATCGTGGAAATATAAAGAAGGAACTGTAAAATAAAACACAATGAAAAAGATTAGATTATATTGACTAAATTATAATATAACTAACAATATTTAACCCATCTAATTATAGGTGGGTTTTTTTGTATCCCTACTTCAAATGGGTTTCGTCAGAAACAACACCCCATTCTGGTAAAAGGGGGTATACGCTGAAAATTTTTCCAGAAATTTTTTTATTTCAAATATTTTGTTTATATTAGTAAAAATTTAAATTATGTTAGGAAAAATTATACAAGCCTTAATAATATTATGGTTGTTTGGGATGTTTATTTATACTTACTTTGGTGATGGTACTGTAAAGGATTTAATATTTTGGGGTATTATATTATTATTAAATTTCATTGGTAAATGTACTGATAATATTATAGAGAAATAATGGGGACAAAAGTATGTAATAAATGTGACGTTGAGAAGGACGTTACAGAATTTTATAGTGGAAGGAGAAGATGTAAACTTTGTTATAATAAACATAAGAAGAAATCTACACCAGAACAAAAGGAAGAGTATAATAGAAGGCGTAAGGAAAAATACTACGAAAATCACGAAGAGGAGAAAGAAAAAAGTAAGTTGTGGAAGAAAAGAAACCCTGAAAAGGTTCGTGAATATAATAAGAACTATAAGAACCCCTACCATAAGAATAGGATGGAAAATGATCCTATATATAGGGTTAAACATACTGTCCGCAATTTGATTAAATGTAGTTTATATCATAAAAAATTTACTAAGAATTCTAGGACACATGATATATTGGGTTGTTCTTATGAGGATTTTAAATTACATATTGAATCTAATTGGGAGGACTGGATGAATTGGGATAATTATGGAATATATAATGGTAAGGAAAAGTATGGTTGGGAGTATGATCATATTGTCCCTGTTAGTTCCGCTCTGTGTGAGGAGGATATTATTCGTTTAAATCATCATTCTAATATACAACCATTATGTTCTTATATAAATAGAAATGTTAAAAGGAACAATATTGATTGGGAATCATAATCTTTCTGATCTCCGAATTGTCCGAATCACCCCTACCCCTCTTGATGTGAACTTTTTAATATATCCTTATATTTATAATATAAAGATAATAAAATTATTTAAAAAATATTAAAATGAAAATTAGAAAAAATGGTAAGGTAGTTAGATTAACAGAATCTGACTTACAAAGAATTGTTAAGAGAACATTAAATGAATCTTCTTATTCAGAAATGAGTGGGTCAGGTGTAGAACTACCTTCAGAGTGTTCTAAAGATAGGTTAAAAGGTTATATGGAGGCAATGTCAGAAAAAAATAATCTAAAGGTTAAAATACAAACAGGTGTTGATTACGGAATAGAAGGGGGTTTCGGTAGAGAAATATTAATTATCACTGGTCCTGATGGTAAAGCTTGTGGATGTAAAAAAGAAGAATTTTTCGCTGGAGGAATTTAATTAACTCTATAACAAACAATATTAACCTCATCAGAAATGATGGGGTTTTTTTGTTTATATGAAATAATATTCTTATATTAGTATTATGAAATGTTGTATATGTAAAGGTGATATAGAAAAGGAGAGAGATCCTATCACAAATAAAGTTTATTGGGAAGAAGGTAATAACGCTCAACCATATAAAGATGGGAGATGTTGTAATATCTGTAACTTTCAGTTGGTTATACCATATAGGATTGTTATGGGTAGGATTGATGTTATTAAGAAAGAATGTTTTAATACTTAATATGTATACGTAGTTAATCCCTCTGATCTCCGAATTGTCCGAATCACCCCGACCCCTCTTGATGGGGTTTTTTATTTTATCTATATATTTATAATAAAATAGAATATTATGGGAAGGATAGAAAAAATGAAAAGTATTATTATTGAAGAGGCGAATAAGAGAATCTTAAATGAGGACGTATATGACCCTTTTAAGGGTATGACAGATAAAGAGGTGGGTAAAGAATTGGTGTCTTGTTATGAGGATCTACATGATGATGACAATGAGTATGAAGAGATTAATTCTGATATCGAAGAGATTAGGAATTTAGAACTGGAAGACGCTTCAGAAGGAAATTATTATCACGATAAAATATTTAGTGACTTAGGTAAAAAATGGAGAAACACAGATATAGGTAAAACTTATTGTGACCCATCAGGTGGTATGGAAATAAATGAGTCAACTAATTTAGATGATGATGGTGTTTTTGATTATGAAAAAGTAATAAGTCACAAATATAATATAACACTACAGTTTAATACCATCGTAGTTAATAATGAGACTGGTGAAGAAGAATATGGGGAAATAATAGAGGAACTTTTAGATATTCCTGATTCATACGAAGAAGGATTAAAAATATTCCAACAAAAATTAGATAAATTAGGGGGTAAAAATTAATTAATATATTTATAATGAAAAAAGTAGTAAAACTAACAGAGAAAGATTTACAGAGAATTGTAAAGAAGGTATTGTCTGAAGGTGAGAAACATAAATTACCTTATGATAGTGAATTTATGGGAAAGGGTAATTATATAACTGAAGGTGTAATGTGGGACAGATTTAGAGATAAACTACATAACTTAGCTATTAATCTTAAATCTGTTGGTTATGGTTTTGGGAAATTACCTAATATTTATAGATTAAAGAAAAGTGGTGATGAAGAAGGGTATAAAAAAGAACTATATAAAATAGAATCCTTTATTCAAAATCAAATTGACAAACACCCAAGATATGAAAGAAGGGGTATGTTAAAAAAGGTGATGAGAGATCTTAAAAAATTAGATGATTTAAGTTATGAAGAATTTGATAAAGATCCATCTAAATTCAATAAACACCAACAAGATATGTTAATGAAATATATGAAAGTTACTGATTCTGGAATTGAAAGGGATTTAGATAAGTATAAATTAAATTAAAGGAACAATACGAAGAGAATATTTAAAACCTCATCTGAAATGATGGGGTTTTTTATTTTATTAATATATTTATATTATAAAAAGAATATTACGGGAAGAATTCTCAATTGGGGAAATAATAGAGGAACTTTTAGATATTCCTGATTCATACGAAGAAGGATTAAAAATATTCCAACAAATTAAAGACAAATTTTAAAGATATGAAAATTATATTAACGGAATCACAATTTAAAAGAGTTATATTATGGGAACAGGGTAGGGATAAATCTACAGAAAGTGATGTTAATATATTAGGAAAATATGGTGCCAATACTTTAGATAATTGTGGTTATTATGCAATTGAAAAGTTTGAGGAACACTATGGTAATGCGCAAGGTGGAAGTATGGGGGATACATATTTTGATGGTAATTATATTAATTTTGATAAAGTAATCCAAAAAAGAGTAAACGATTTAACACCTAATGTGTGGAATTCTTTAACTAATAAAGATAAAATGCAATTATGGTCATTTATGTATAATAGTGATTCAGGTAATGTGGACAAGTATAGATGGTTATCGGTATTAGATTTAACCGCCAATGAAAACATTAGTGAGTTTGATGAATCTTATACTATGAATATTATCGGTAATAAGGGATCTAAACAATGGAACAATGCGGTACAGAGAGTTAATTCACATAGTGGATGGGATAGTAATAAGTTAAAGAAAATGATTGATGGTCAATACAAAACTTATGACCCAACTAAATATGCAAATACTTGGAGCTATAGGCCTATTACGTTGGAAGAAATGTATAATGAGTGCAGTGGAAGTACAGTAAACGATGAAAATGAAAATGAAGTAGAAGATAATCTTACCATAATATTTAATGGTGTGGAAGATGGTAGAAAACAATTAAAGTTACAACCTAAAGATAATTATGGTGATGCAACTATAGATGGTAATACTATTACTATTTCTAAAGATGGTGATACAACTACCGCTATTAGTGGTATTTTTGATAATATTTCCGAAGACAATTTAAATCAAAGATTAACCGATATTAAAAATGAGTATGGGTATGAGGTAATATCCGATATAGTTAAAGTGGGTAACTATTGGTTTGTTGTCATAAAAACTGAATAATCATAATGAATAAAGAATTTAAAGATATAATTAGGCAAATTCTAAGAGAGAGCGTAGAGAATAGTAATGAGTTATTCTTGAAGAAACTATCAAAAAAAATTAAAAAACCACCATACCTTAAGGAGATGAAACATTATGGTGTGGATAACTTTAGGGATTATGAGAAAATATTCTCTTATATATTCAATCAAGATGTTGATATAGAAATATTAGAGAATGGTCGTTGGGTTGGGGTTTATAATAGTGATGGTATGGTAATATATGATGAAGAAATACCTAACGAATCTGATGTTGACGAAGATTATTTTGGGGTTAGTTGGGAAATAACACTATATGAAGATTCAAGATTCCCAGAAAAGTGGACAATTATAATAAACGCTGACGATACTACTATAAGAGAATTAAATGATATTGGTGATACAATATATCTTAAAGATGGGGATGAAATAAAAATAGATAGGAGATAATATAAAATAATATAAAATAAAGTAAAATAAAGTAAAATGAGTAGATTAGGTAAATTAAAAAGACAAATAATAGAAGAAGCGAATAAGTCAATCTTAAAGGAAGATAAAAACGATTTAAATTGTAAATGCAATGATGGAACTATTAGATTTGAGTGTTGTGATAAAATTGAATTGCACCATAGTGACGAAGAAAGGTTAATCCATTTATTAAATTCACATCCAGAAAGTCACACATTTATGGATAGATTAGAACATAGCGTACACGCTCATTGGGATTTGTATGATAACCATATAATATTTGAATTTCCCCATCTTGGTAAACATCATAATATTGAGTTAGATTTAGAGGGTAGTTATCCTTCTTCAAATAATCACCATGATTATACAAACTATAATTTATCACCACATATCATTTTTGGTGCTGGTTTAAAAATCCCCATATCATTTAATAGACAGGCATAAATGAAATCATTAATAAAAAAAATTCTTAAGGAGTCTATAGAAGATAAACTATATAATAAGTTATCTACTATATTAAAACCCCCTTATGTAGATTTTTTAAAAAAGAATGGTTTATCGGATGATGAAATTGTAATTATTTTAAAAAAATTCTTTGAAAAAGACGGTGGTACTGTCACTATAGATTTTGATAGTGATATCTGTAATGTGAAATTAACAAAAAATGTAGAGGGTGAGAATATAGTCATTAAATATCAAGAAGATTTAGGTGGTTATACTGGAATAGATGGTGTATATTGGGGTTTAGTCCATACTAATACTATATGGGTAGATAGATTATTAGATTGGGTAACTATACGTAAATATGTGAATAGTACTGGAGGAAAAGGTTATATTTTCCCATATTTAGATGATGTTTATGAATCTGATGAATCAGGTAGTAGATCTTGGAGTAAAGCCCCCCAATCTATAAAAGACAATAAATTCTATAGGGGTATAATATGAAACATTAGAATACCTGAAAATTTTGTAATGGAGTTAGACTAATCACTAATCACATATAATTATTTAAACCCCATCTATATTTAGGTGGGGTTTTTTATGTTATTACGAATATTTATAATTATGAATGATAGATATTTGAATAGTGTATTTAAATCTTTGATTAAGTCCACTAGATTTGACCATAATAAAGCGGAGATATATACACCTTTTTCAGAAGGGGTTACAATTCCATCTTATAAATCGTTTAAAAATTATTGTGAGAGGGTGTTTGGTCTGAACCATAGTGAGACTGTTAATATATATTATGAATATTTAGAATATGTAAGAGATGAAATATATAAATAATGAAAGTAACCATAAAAAATATTGTAAAAGAGAGTGAATCGAGTCGTATTAAATTCCTAAATACTTTAGTCGGTAAAATTAAACCGCCATATGTGAAAGAGATGGGTCATTATGGTATTACTCATAGTGAAGATATTAAATATATATTTTCTAAATTATTTAATACGTCTATTAGTGTAGTTAATCAGCTACGTATCCTTTATGTGGAGGATAATAGTAATGATTATAACTTATTATATACAGAAAGCTTAGTGAGTGACGAAGGTACAGAAAAAGGTGACTGGGATTTGTATAAGTATGAAGATAGTAGACATCCTAATGAATATACTTACTATATAGATTCTGATGGTAGTTACCATATAAGAAAATTTAATGATAAAGGTAATGTAATTTATACAAAAAATAACAATGAAGAGGTGAATTATGATGTATACGTTAACGAATCGTATTATAAAAAACCTGACGATGACTTAACAAAAGAAATCGCAGATAAAATTCCTTTACCTTATATTAAAGAATTGAGTAATTATGGAATAACTGAAGAAGATCAAATAGTAGAGATTTTATCTTATATATTTGGGAAAGATTTAAAAAGAATTAAAAATACTGGTGGGTGGTTTTCGTTAGAAGATGAGATGGGTAGAATTACTTACGCTGAGTTACAATCTGAGTATAATAGTTCATATGAATTAGGGACTTGGTCATTTTATAAGTATGAAGACGATAGGTTCCCAACACGATCTACATATAATATAAAGTCTAATGGTGAAACTGAAACTAAAGAATTTAATGAATATGGGATTATTCATTCTACTAGTTATGGTGAAGTTGAAGTACTACCTAAAAGGATAACAGAGTCTGTAGATAAAAAAGAAAGATATTTAAAATACATAGTAAAATCTTTATTAGATAATAGTGAATACGAATTTCAAAAATCACATAATGTTGATAGAGATGGGGAACCGAGAGTGTATGTGAAATTATTTCGACCATTCGAAGTAGATGGGAAATTGACATCGTTTTCTTTTTACACTAAAGAGTTTTTATGGAGAGTGAGCAATTACAGTGGGCTGGTGAAAAAATACGGTACAACCAAAGAATTTTCTAAACAATTTATTAAGTATATAGTAGACACATATGGGATAACTAATAGTGAAGTTATTAATGTAATTGAAGAATATTACACTATTATATATGAAAAAATGTATTTGGATTATTTGTGGTTAAAAGAAGATGGTGAAATAACTAAATCGGGTACTGGAAGATTGAATTGGAAAACTATTAGTGATGGAGAATAAGGAGTACTTAGATAAGGTTATAGGGTCTATACTAAGGGGTACAAAGATAGATTATGAGAATGAAAATATATATTTACCTTTTCGTATATACGATTCCTATTCTTTCTCCTCTTTCACTCTACTACCCCCATACACTTCTCTAGATTCTCTATTTATTTATTTTACTTCTTTTTTTAAATATTGTAGAAATGAATTTGGTTTAACTACAAAAGAAGTAGAATATGTGTTGAATATATATAAAGATATTATAATAGAAAAAATTAATAATGGAGAATAAGAAATACTTAGAAAAGGTGTTGAATCATCTGGTAAAAAATACTCACGTAGATTACCGATTAATAGATGGTAAAAAATTTGTCGAAAATCCTTACTTTTCTCCTCTTAACATATATATCAATTTTTATAACTATACTAATCCCAACATTAGTCCCATTTTTTTTGAGCGTTATTGTAAGAACCATTTCGGGTTAAGAACAGATGAGGTTGACTATTTGTGGAACCAATATATGCCTATCATAATAAAAGAAATAGAAATATTAAAAAAACATGTATTAAAATCATGGAAAGTAAGAGATATTTAAATAAGGTTGCTGAATCACTGGTAAGAGGTACCAATATTGATTATGAGAAAGGGACAATTAAAACTCCTTATGATAATATATATACCACAGATTTAGTTAACCACCCTTCGGGTTCACTTACACTTCTCTATATGGTTTATTTTGGTGGGAGGTATGGGTCAGACTCAAGTAGAAATAAATTTTTTATGGTTGTAGAGTATTGTGTAAACCACTTTGGGTTAACTGTTGATGAGGTTGAGTATGTATGGGATATATATATAGATATTATTAAAGATAAAATAAGTAATGGAAAATAAGAAATATTTAGATAAGGTATTGGGTCATCTGGTAAGTAGTACCGAAATAGATTATGAAGGGAAGGAGCTTTACGTCCCCTTTACTAACAATTCTTTCAATATGTTTTTCCCATCACTTTATCGACACTATAACCAGTTCTACGAATATTGTGAAAAACAATTTGGTTTAACACTAGAAGAAGTAGACTATGTATGGGATCAGTGGGAATCAATTGTACAGAATAAACTTTGGGGGAATGGAAAATAAGAAATATTTAGATAAGGTATTAGATTTTTATGTTAGGAACACTATCATAGATTTTGATGATAGTACTATTTATACCCCTTTCATTGATAAAATAAAATTTGCATCTTATGCATTCGGAGATCTTATGTTTGGATATTATGGTGAAAAACATTTTGGTTTAACGGAAGACGAGATAGATTATCTATGGCGTAAATATACATCTATAATAAAAGAAAAAATAAATAATGGACGATAAGGGGTATATAAATAAAGTATTGACACATATTGTAAGTGGTACTATGTTTGATTTTGATGGTAAAACAATTCGTTTTCCTTTTCTTGATCATCTTTTTCTTATTCAATACTTTTATAGTGAAAATGTAAACCCATCAATTTACCTAATGGAACCATTTTTTGACTATTGTAGAAACCAATTCGGATTAACTAATGATGAAATAGAATATATATGGAAAGAATATATGTCTATTATATATAATAGAATAATAGAAAATGAAGGGTAACAAATATTTAGATAAGGTATTGGATCACCTATTAAAAGGTACTAAAGTAGTACCATCACATGAGAGTATTTATGAAGGTATTCTTGTTTATATGCCTTTTGACGGAACCCCACCAGAATTTATGAATGTAAATGATTATCACGAAACATCTTCTTTTTTTTCTGCAATACCGTCTTATATGTTTCATAATTATTGTGTCAATCAGTTTGGGTTGGTTACAGAAGAAATAGATTATCTATGGGAGAAGTACGGTAATATAATGAGTGTGAAATTTAGAAATGAATTAGATAAAATAGAACAAATAAAAAAATTTGACTATTTATAGTATATGAAAAGAGTTAAGATAACAGAAAGTCAATTAAATAAGTTATTAATTTATGAGTCTAAAGAATTGCAAGAAAAGGAGGAGTTTAAAAAACCCACCTTTGAGGAATTAAATGTGATAAAATATAAAAATGATGATGGTAAACATATATTATTAATTACCTTTTCAGTTAAAAATAATTCTAGATTAAATTTAAAGATAAAAGATTATAATATTGATGTTTCAGTAAACGATAATAAGTTAGGTGTCGCTAAAATGAATAAAGAAACGATAGTATTAAAGAAAAAAAGTGTTACAAAAATCACATTACCATTGGAAATAAATGCAGGTTCTGAAAATATTAAAAAGTTAGTGGTAGATTATTTCAAAAACCCTAAAAAAAGTAATACTGTAATTTTAAAAGGAAATCTCATAGGGGGTATTTTTATATTTAAGAAGAATATTGAGATAGATAAGTCATATAATTTTAAAATGGGTGATGTAAAAAACATTAAAAAGTTAATTGATGTTGTGGATTTAGGTCCATTAAATAGTTATAAGAGCGATTTAAAAAAGGGTATAAATAAAGTTGTAAATATATTAGGACTTTAAAAGGTGTTTGGTTTATGAAAAAAATAACATTAACAGAAGAAATTAGTAAAATTAAAAGACTCTATAATTTTAAAAAGGGTGATACTATGTTGTCGGAGGAAACTTGCAAAAAAGATGACTTAAATAATATCCCACTATGTTCTGAATTAATAAAAAATAATAAAGATAAAACAATTCGTGGACCATTTACTGATTCTAAATTTTATACTGTTACCGTTAATGGTTGCCCAAAAAAATGTATGACCACTAAAGAAGAACAAGAAAGATTTAATAGGGAAAATAAAATAACCCCACCACATAAAGAGAATAAAATAAATAATTTTTTTGATATAGACGTTAAAGATGGAGATGCAAATGCGTCTGAAATACAAAAATATTTAGTGGGTAAAGGTTACCTACCTAGATATAGGACTGAAAATGGGGAAAAGAAGGATAATATTGATTGGAATTTTGCTGATATATCTGCGAAAGCTTTTGGTGATTTCATTAAAGATAAATTGGGAACTGATGTGTCTATTCAGTCACTTCAAGATTTACAAGATTATTTAGATTTATTAGGTTTTGATACAGGTAGTCTTGGTTTTGGTGATAAAGTTTATAAAGGGTTAGTGTGGTTGGTTAAGTTTATAGAAAAAGGTGTCACCGAAATAGTTAATGATCCAAAATATAACAAAATAGTTAAAGATATATTTAATTATATTTTAAAAGAAAATCTTATCGGTACAAAAGCTGCGGATATTGATAAGACTATAGAGGGGAAGGATTGGAAGACTCCAGATGTTTACTTAAGAACTAAAAACTTTATTGAAAATATACGTATAGATTCACTTTCAGATAAAACTGTTTGGGTTGGTGGGGATGTTACTGGTAATATTTTTTTTAAAGTTGGTCAGTTACCTGGTAACAAATGGCTTTACACTAATCCACAACAACTCTTAGAAACGCATTTTGATTTGGAACTTAATTATTATTTTAAAGTAGAAGATGGTAAATTTTGTATAATGGTTGAGTTAGTAAGTGCCGATTTAAAAGGTAGAGATGTTATTGGTGTAAAACCAATCATAGGAGAATATTTCATTGATATCATTGCTAATAATGTTAATTTACATCGTGGTTCGAAAGAGTGTGCAAAAAAGAACATTTGTTTTAGTAAAATAAAGACTTTACATACTATACCATTGAAAGATGAAATAAACCAAAAAATTTGTAGTAAAGGGTATTGTTTAAATATAGACGATATAATAAAATTAATCAGAAGCCAAGAAGATATTTCTAATATAGAAAATTTAGTAATAAATAAGTGTAAAATTCTGAATTATAAAGATATACCTCCTACTTGGGGGGTTCCAACGGTAGACCCTAATGCACCACCACCGACTACGTTTCTGGCGTAACATTTGGTAATTTAAATTATTTTTTGTATATTTGTTTTATGATAGAGAAAATTTTCATGGGTATTGTTTGTACATTAATATCTTTATTTATTTTATATATATGTTTTGTCTTTT
>WLWH01002211.1_pt1 | contig 11263 bp, 19 predicted proteins | sample 6712741 | NCBI WGS metagenome assembly WLWH01 (sample SAMN12718694, study PRJNA515312) | sponge metagenome | isolation source: marine sponge | host: Mycale hentscheli | place: New Zealand: South Island, Marlborough, Capsize Point | collected 2003-05-01 | reverse complement strand
GATTTATCCTTATCTGGTGGAGGTGGTGAAACTAACGCAACAACAAATAATGGGGGAAACACTGTTATTGTAAATTTTGAGGGGGCTAATTTCTATGGTGATGTTGACGATAACATGGTGGAAACGATAGGAAACAGGCTCGGAGAAATGATTAATGAGGATATAATAGCAGCAATTCCAACAAGAGAGGTGTAATAATATGATATTTTTTGACACAAACGAACTTTTTAAAAATTTTGGCGGTTCAATTAATTCAAGCTCTGGCACAGCACTTGCGCCTTTTGCTTTTGATGAAGATAGGAAATTTTCTTGGATAACGTCAGGCCAAGGCACGGATGGCACAGCGGTATATTTAGAAAGGATTTTACCAATTACCACAACCATAAATGCTATATTTATTCAATCTACTAATATTGAAAATATTACTATAGAGGTAGATTTAGGCGCAGGATATGTCTCTTTATCTAGTGCAACAACCTTTACCCTTGTAAAAAGCGAAAACGGCGAAACTTATTATTATGAATTAGATTCCTCTATTACAATTACTAAAATCAAAATTAATGGAAGCGATACTATTACTCCAAACCAAGAAAAAAGGATTGCGCAAGTTTTAGGATTTGTAAAATTAGGGCAAATAAAAGATTTTGATGATATTACGCCAAAAAGAACGAGGGTGCAGGTTGTAAATAAATTAATTACTGGAAAAACTGATATAATCAATATGGGTATTTCTTGGGATTTTAACGTTAAATTAAAGTCGCATTATGTAGAATCAGATGGACAGATTATTAATGATATTCTTGAGCGTGATAAAGAAGTGTGGATATGGTTTAATGATAATCTTGAATTAATACAAGAAATGTCCACCGAGCCATTTAGATTTAATGATATTTATAAAGTAGTTTTTGAAAAATCGGATAGCACTAAATATCATGATAACATGTGGTTTTCTGGTCTTGATTCAACGTTTAAATTTAAAGAAGTAGCTTAAATGACTTTAACTTTGCAACAAATTTATGAGCGTTATTCTAACCGAGAATTTATTAGAGTTGTTGAAGTAAAGCGCTTAAATCAAGATGGTATTACCTATGAAAATGACTGGCAAGATGTGGAAACATTGTCAGGATTAAAATTACTCACTAATGCAGTAAAAAATATTAGCAGTAGCATTGCAAACAGTAATTACAATTTTGGAATCGTTACAATTAAGAATTTAAAAATTACCTTTTTATCAAGAAATGGACAATTTGACGATGAAAACAACAGTAATTCTATTTTTAAAGACTATATAAGGCACGGAACATTAATCAGGGTACGAGATGGTTATATTGATAAATATACTGATCCAGCAGCCCCGCAGGCGGTTTTAAACACAGTTTTTGAAGGGTTTCTGGACGATACGGCCGCAGAAACTAAAGTTGATAATAAAAATGTATTGCAAAGCTTTTTATGTACAGATTTGCTGGGTTTTTTATTAAAGAAATACACGATTGCAGATATGGGGGCTTTAACATCAACAACCATCAACGATATTATTTTTGAAATTTTAAATAGATCAGAATTTACAAATTTTTTTACTGTAAGCTCTGGAAATATCAACGCAGGGTATAACGCAACAAGTTTTGATATTACACAATATGAAAACCAGACACAGCTTTATACATTATTTGAAAATATTTCTTTAGGTCATTCATTTTTTTATGTAAGAAATAATGTGTTTTTTTATACCAATAATTCAGTAGGTATATCAAACACGTTAGAAATTGACTATAAAAAAACTGTTACTCTTTCCTCTTTTAAGGAAGGTGGGCAAAATGTTTTTGAAAGATTATTCTGGTATGACCAGCCAACCATTACTTATACGTCACCTACAATAAAATATAATAAAGGAAAAACAATCAATATAAAAGGCGTTACAAATAATACAGAAAGACAAAATTTACTTGATTTTATAGGTTCAAAACTTAGAATACAAAGACAGGAGTTTAAATTGACAATTCCTTATTACATGAATGTAAATGTAATGGAAACAATTTTTATTTTGATTCCGCAAATAATTCCAGATGATGCTCTGGTTTGGGGTTATCCTGCTTGGGGTCAAAAGAGGTGGCGTAAGACTATTCAAGCATCAAATATTGCCCGAAGTGGCAATTGGTTGGTCAGAGAGGTAAAGCATGGCAGTTTTAAAACTACTTTAACATTGCAACAAATAATCTAATGGCAAACGAATTTTTAAACAAACCACCCTCAATAAGGCCAGCGATCACAGGCGCAATCGCAGATCCAGACGAATATAATCAAAATATTGCGGGACAGAGCAAGGATTCAGTAACATTTATAGATAAGGACGGTTTATTTGTTGACGGAAATTTAGGGGATGAGGCTTTAGGTGCAAATGGAAGTTTAACAAACTTAATCAAATTACGACAAGGTGGCCTTTTAAAATTTTATAATGCTTCAGGGGTTTTTGTAAATGATGTAAATCTTGGGCAAGCAACAGAATCTTTGATAGGGCAAGCCGCCATTGCAACTCAAGCAGACGTGCAAGGAAAAACTAATGATACCGATTTTATCACTCCTTTAAAACTGGCGCAAGCAATGGAAAATGTGAGTGTTGGTAATATTACTGCCTTTACTGCTAACATAACTTATGGCAAACCAAATAATTGTCGTTTTTTAATGGTAGAAGTTATAGGAGGCGGAGGAGGTGGTTATGATGGAAGTATATCGGTCACTGCGGGCGGAAATGGTGGTACATCAAGTTTTGGTAGTCACTGTAGCGCAACTGGTGGGCAAGGTGCGCAAACGGGATTAGCTCCCGCTTCGGGTGGAATTGGTCTAGGCGGAAATATACATTTACAGGGCGGACATGCAAAAGGTCATACAGGTGCATTTCATGGTGAAAATTGGTCAATGGGTGGAGATATACCACCTTTTGGCTATGGGGGTTTTGCTACTGCTGCTGGCCCTAGTGCAAGTGGTAATTATAATAGAATTCCAACAGGATTTGGTGCAGGTGGGGGAGGCCGCTTATTAAAACAGGCCGTAGCTTCCGCAGCTGGTGCAGCTGGGGGGTATTGTAAAAAATTTTTACTAGCTTCACAAGTAAATAATACAGAATCTATAGTTATAGGAGGCGGTGGAAGTAGCCCTAATGGTGGACTTAGTAGTGCAGGTTCAGCAGGTTTAGTAATAGTAACAGAATATATATATAGATAGTATGAAAGCATTAATTTTAGAAAATAAAGTAATACAATTAGCAGCCGCAGAATTTGAGGTTGCAGAGCCTTTGATATGGGTTGATTGTGGGGACGACGTAAAGGATAATTGGAATTATATAGACGGTGTTTTTTCTGATCCTGTATCTGATGCAGATAGATTTAATGCTTTAAAAGACAGTAAACTTGCCGAAAATAAAAATAAAAAAGAATCTTATATATATACTAATATTTCCTATTTAGGAACTGAGTTTTATAATTCAGAGCGATCTTCAAATAATTTACAAGCAGCATATCAATTTGGTACTTTTCCCTTAAATTGGATTGATGTTGACGATAACGAAATATCTTTTACTAAAGATAATGTATCCACTTTAATTAGTTTGATTATTGCCCGCCGCTCTTCTGGTTACTATCAAGAGGCAGAATTTAATAAATTAATTAATGCGGCTACTACTATTGAGGAGTTAAATGCTATTGATATTAACTATGTTTAGAGGTGATTATGCCAAAAGGATTATATTCAAATATACACGCAAAAAGAAAAAGAATTGCTGCTGGTAGTGGCGAGAAAATGAATAAAGCAGGAAGCAAAAAAGCTCCTAAATCTTCAGATTTTAAGGCTGCTGCAAAAACCGCAAAGAAAAAAAAGACAGGGAAAAGTAATGCCAAGAAAAAGTAAAAAGAACCCACCTAATTTATCAGTAGGCAGAGGTGAAAAGTCTAAAAAAGGTGGACTCACGGAAAAAGGTCGTAAAAAATATAATGCTGCGACAGGAAGTAATTTAAAAGCCCCAGTAACAGCAAAGGCAGCAAAAAAAAGCCCCGCAAAGGCCGCAAGGCGCAAATCCTTTTGCGCTAGAATGAGTGGAATGGCCGGCGCTACATCTAAAAATGGTAAATTAACAAGAAAAGGTTTAGCCTTAAAACGTTGGGACTGTAATTAATTATGTATATAGTTTTTTTTGAGCCGATTTTTAGTATTAAACATTTTTTGCGATATCCTTTAAAATGGGTTATAAAGCTATTTTCTCAATCAAAATTTAATCATGTAGCCCATACTATAGAAAAAAACGGAGTAACATATATCGCCGAATCTAAGGGCAAAGGATATAGACATTTGGAATTGGAGCAATCTTTGATAATATCAAAATCAATTTTACATGCTTATAAAGTCAAAAAAAAATTCAATAAAGAAAATTTGCAAAAATTTGAAGCAAGTATGCTTGGCAAAAAATATGATTTAATAGGTGCCATTTACTCAGAGGCTCACCATATACCTATTTTAAATAAAATATTTAAAAGAAAAAAAAATGATCAAAAGGTTTTTTGCAGCGAGGCAGAATTAAGAATGTGTGTTGCTCTTAATTTTATACCTAATATTTATAACCCTAACGAGTTTAGCCCTCAAGAGTATTTTGAATTGCTCAAAAGTTGGGAAATAATAAATTTAGAACCAGAAATATGGCAATTAGATGAAAAAAAGAGCTAAACAGTTATATAAACATTTGACTTGCCCGATCGGAAGTGCAATAATACAACTTGTGGTTATTTTTATAGTTTTTTTATATATTATTCCAAGCACTAACAATCAATATTATTCTTATTCTGTAAATGAGTCAAAAATTAATCAAGAAATTATTAACTCTATAGGCAAATGCGGAGAAGGCTATTTTATAAGCTGGTTAGTTTTAAAAACGGATGGTTACAAGGATAAGTATTTTTTTAAGGATGTTGTTGGCTGCAATGCAGAAAATAATGCAAATTGTGCTTTTAGTGTGAAAGCATTAAGTTTAAATAATTACTATGAAAAGGAACACATTGTGGATGTTGAAACCTTTAAATTTTTAAATAATTTATTAACTGGCGAGATTGCAACTTTTGTAAAACAGGAAGATTATAAAAAATATGCGAGTATTCAGGGAGGTTTTATAAATTCAAATTTACCAATAAAAAGCCTTGTTTTAACAGTAGTAAAAAATATTCAAGAAAATATTGTTTATGTTTTTACTTTGAGTGATACGGTAAATAACGGTAAATGCAGCATTCAAGATGCTTCTGTATTGATGCGTGATTTAGCCTTATTTGCACGAAAGAGGTTATGATATGGAATCTTTTTATCAGTCAGGTTTTTGGTATAGCTTAGTTTTAATTTCTGCCATTATAGGAGTACACTACAACTTTATTGTAAGAACTACAGGTAAGAAACTAGACGATTTAACAAAAAAATTAGATGATTTATGTATAGATAATAGGCTCAACAAAGGCGAGATAGAGCTTATCAAAAGAACGATCGCAGCTAGTAATAATCAACATGAATTAGATGATATGATTAAAAAAATCGTTGAAAAAATTAACTCAAAAAATTAAAATTATGCGGCTCTATATTTTTGTTATTATTGTTTTTTTTGTGGCGCTTTTTTGCCATAAATCTAATGCGGGTTTAAATGTTGGCACTTCTGTATTAATAACTAAGTATAATAACCCCGATTATCAATATGATACTCACAGAGATCAATTTAAAATTTCATCATTAAATCTTGGCTATACTAAAATTTATAATAGATTTGTGTTGGGAGTTTATAGCAATAGATTAATCAATAAAGGCCTAAAAAGAGATATTAAAATAAATGGTAAAAAATATTATCAAAAGACAAAGGCTAATAATGATTTCTTGCAAGTCGGATGGATTCATAAGAGATTTGTTCCAAGTGTTTATTTAATTAATTCAGAAGTAAGATCAAAAACCTTTATAGGCAAAAAAATTATTTCTAAACAAAATCATTTTACAACTTTAGGTTTGGGATCACAATATATAATTGACAAAAATATCAATTTAGGATTAACCTATATCTTGCCGATAGAGGAGATGCACACGGAAGGAAGCATTGCTTTATCAATTAATTTTAATATTTAATTTATGATTGGATTTTTTCAGAGTGCTAAAAACGAACGCAGCAGCAAGCGATTAGCTTTTTTAATTGGAGTAATAATATTATTTATATTAGTAGTTTTTGCTTTCATTTTTGGAATTAATGAACCCGCAAGCATGTATAATAATTGCACATTACCTAAGAATTATGACTTTATTTTGGATTTATTATGGAGCTTTTCTTTAGTGGTGTTAGCTCTTGGCGGTTTTGTGACAAGTGAAGTATTTAAAAAAAATAAATGATTGAAAAATTTTTACTTGCCTTAGCCGCTATTTTTAGTATATTTACTCTAGGTCTCGTAAGCGGTAAGAGGGGTTATCAGGCCAAGGCTAATAAAAAATCTTTAGAAAACGTAAAAAAGGCCAATGAGATTAAAAAAAACCTCTCCAATACTCCTCTTGATGATAAGCGTAAGCGGTTGCTCAAGCGTACAAAGCAATGATTTTTGCTTATGGTCAGAACCAATCTACATGGAAACTTCTGAAATACAAAATTTAACCGAACAGACTATAGATAAAATACTGCTCATAAATCAAATGTATGAGGAGTTATGTTAAAGTTTTCTTTAAAATCTAAAAACAATTTAGCGACTTGCCACGAAGATTTACAAAAGATTTTTAATGAAGTAATAAAAAATTATGATTGTTCAATTTTACAAGGTTGGAGATCAAACGAAGAGCAAGAGGAATTGTTTAGAGAAAATAAAACAAAATTACGTTCAGGGCAAAGCAAGCATAATAAAAGACCTAGTCTTGCTGTAGATGTAGCCCCTTATCCCATTGATTGGAAAAAAATAAATAAAAGAGATATAAAAGAATATTATAAATTTTATCATTTTGCAGGATATGTCAAGGGGATTGCGGATAATATGAAAATAGAAATTAGATGGGGAGGCGATTGGAATAATAACAATAGTTTTGACGATCAGACTTTTGATGATTTACCACATTTTGAATTAATAAATAGAGGTTTTTGACATGGGTTTTCTTTTAAATAGCTTATTATTACAAGGTGGTGGAGATTTTAGGCTTGTAGATGACCCCGCACCACAACTTGGTGGAAATTTAGACATTAACGGCTATAATATTGTTGGCACAGGCAGCATTGATATTAATGGCGATATTACGGCTAATACCTTAATAGGAGCTTTGCGAGGCGAGGTATGTTTTCAGGCAAAGGCTGGCGAAGCAATTACTAAAGGACAGCCAGTTTATATATCTAATTTTGACGTAACAGGGAATAAGCCAGTTGTAGGAATAGCGGATGCTGATGACATAAATAAAATGCCAGCTTTTGGCTTAGCTAAAGAAACAGTTGGTCTTAATGCAAATGTAAATATTACAACTTTCGGCACTTTGTCAAATATTGATACAAGTAGTTTTAATCTTGGTGATATATTATATGTTTCAACTTCTGGCGCACTAACAGCAACCAAACCCGCAGGAGAAAACGCAAAAATACAAAACGTCGGAAAAGTGCAGCGGGTACACGCTACAAACGGCTCAATAAAAGTTGGAGGAGCAGGCAGAACAAACGATACCCCTAATTTAAATGATGGAAATGTTTTTATCGGGAATGCAAGTAATCAAACAGAGTCAAGAGCTTTGACTTATAACGATATAAACGGAAATATTACTGTAAATGAAGGAACATTCTTGGATGGAATAAATGTAGGATTTTCTGGCACTATCACCACTGATAGAATTAATGTAGCGGATGCAAATTTTTATTTGGATAGAAGCAATAGTAACTTTCCATTGTTAAATTTTGATGTTGATGATTATATAGGTTTTAATAGATCAGATACTTACTTTTCAACTGTTGTTGCAAATGAACAAATTTTAAAAACCGATTCGGAAGGAATGAAAATAAAAGGAGATAAAGCTTTATCAATCGGCGGCGACAACAGCGATACTCCACCCGCAACTCCTTTAGCTCAATTATATCTTGGTGGAGTGCATAACGCAGGGTACAACGCAGGAATTAAATTATTTATTGATGGATATGACAACGAAACTTCTCAAGAAGTAATAAAATCCGTTGATGAAAACGGCAATGTAGATTTTCTTTTAGAATCTGGCGTAAATTATCCAATATTGACGAGTAGAGGACAAACAATATTTACTGAGGCAGATCGTACAACGTACGGCTCAGGCGTTGATTTAGACGACATGAAAACGGCAGGAATATATATGGTAGGAGTGCAAGCTACTAATTTGCCGCCACAAAGGGATACTACTGAATCGTCGTATGTGTTACATGTGTACACATGGGGTGAACAAAATGGCGTGCAAATTTTATATTCCACTGATAGGGATTCTAACGACAAGCATAATGCAATTTATTCAAGATGTTGGGAAAGCACCTTGTGGACAGACTGGAATTGTATTAGCTCAACACCAGAGATTTTATGTGATTTGAGTGTATCAATAGGATCAACATATACCAATTTTACAGTAGCGGAAACATTTTCAACAATCACGACAAGATATAAACAATTAATGATAATGTTTGACTCTTCCATTCATGATGGTAGCTTGATGTTTCACGCCCCATTTTTAGCGTTGAATGAAACTTTTGAATATGGTAAATATTCAACAAGATATGTAAATTTCAAAACTCCCACAAGCACAAGCTCAACCACATGGCAAGCTGCTGCCTCTGGCGTAACATTAACTAGAATTAGAATGATAGGATACAGATAATGACTGAGATAGAACCAACTCCACCAGTAGAACATATAGAACCAGATCCAGAAGTTTTTACTTATTTGATAGGTTTTAATGAGAAAAATTATCAGAATAATTTTGTAAAAAATGATCCAGTTGATATTGAAATTATGGCAGCAAATGGGATAAATACATCATCTTGGATTGAAGCACCTCCAGAATTTATACCAGATGAATCAATTTGCATAAACGATGCAGGAATTGCAAGAATAGCAACCCCAGCAGAAATTAATTATAAAGTAGGTTATAATGCTGATGGAATACAAATAACCTACTATTTAGTAAATGTAGAAGAGCCACAAATTACAGATTTTTTCCATGATAGAACATATTTTAATGCTCCTGTAGGATTTGGGACGGATAATCATTTTTTTAGTCTTGTAAATACAACCACAGATCAACAATTTAATTTGTCTATTGATGAAACAAATAAATTTTATGCTTATACTAAATCAGAAATAGATTTATCTGCTATCCCTGAGAATTTACAAGCAGTATTTGAACAAGTTAAAAAGAATCAATTAATAACTAATCAATTACCTGCTATTAATGAAAAAAAAGATGAATTAATTCAAACTATTTCAGCAGCAGATCGCACTATTATTTTAAGCTCAGAAAAAACAGAATCTAAATATTATACTGCTACTTGGCAAAATTTTTATCAAAGATGTCAAAATATCAGATTTAATCCAACTCTTGAGGTGTCGGATATACAAAGGAACACAGCAAACACAATTATATCTAACATTGATATTTACACAAATAAAAAACGTGATTTACTTGTATATATGCAAACCCTTACAATTGCACAGTTAGAAGTATTTAACCCTCTTGCTACTGAATGGTGGTCTTTGCCTTAATGTATATTTAAAAGTTTTTTTAAACGTGAAACAGGTTGATCTTGTAAATCTTGTTTTTTATTTAAAATTTTTGTTTTATTCAAATTTTCAAAAAAGAAAGACATATCCACGTTATAATTGTATGATATAATATACAAAGCTTTTGCGGTAAGTCTATTTTTACCAAGCTCGTATTTGCGAATTTGTTCAGTGGTTACATTTAGAAGATTTGCTAAATCTATTCTTTTTAAATTTTGTTTTAAGCGTAAAATTTGTAATTGAACGCCTATAAACTCATCAAGAGTTTTACAGTTATTTTCCATAATTATATATATATTTGTTGTTTGTAATATACATATAAACTATTTAATCTCAAATGTAAACAAAAAAGATTGACTTTTTTATAAATATATACTACCATAGGTTTAAATAAACAATTTAGAGGTGTTAAATGTTACATTTAAAAGACTTGTATTTAGAAAAAAATTTAATGTTCGTTAATCCTATCATAAAAATTATTTCTAACGAGATAACAGATGATAAAAACTATTTGTTTAATTCTATTAATGTTATTAATAAGAAGTGTGGCAATTCAGCGGTTGTCGCCGCTCATTTATATATCAATATCAAGCAATCTAGCAATCCAAGATTAAAAATAAAAGAGTATTTCAATTTGTAAGTTGCAAAAAAAAAAAATTAATTTGTTTTTAAAAACTACGATTGTATAATTATATTATATTATGTTTGTTTGTTTTAAAAAAAAGATATGTCTAGTTTTTCTGATGTTCAAAAAGTTTTAGATGCAATCTCTGGCGAAAGTGTAGAATTTGATTCTTTGGATGGTTTACTTAAATATAAATTAGTTATTACTGGAACTCCTTTAGCAAATATTAAGGCGTTTTATGCTCCGCAGCTCCCAAATTCTTCTGCATTTTTCTTAAAAATTAAATGTGACGACTGGAACGCTGCCACCGTGCATATGTATGGTAAAACAAGACATCCAGACGATGATTTCAATGAAACTGGTGATAGTTTTACAGAAAATGAAATTCAACCGTTTATTTATAGATAAAAATTATTAGGCATAAAATTTTATGGGGTCGATTGAAAAATTGATCCTTTTTTTTATGTTTTTTTATAATCGCTAAACTAAACCACCTACTAATATCGCAAAAATCGCATTGCGATAGTTGCGAGTCGCAAAAAATATCGTTTAGTATTTTTACTGTTTTTTAATTAAAAATAAAAATGCAACACTTAATTAAATGCTTAAATTCCAATTTTAAAATTATTTTAAACAAATATAAAAAAGCTTGAAACCTTATATTTTATAAGGCTTTACATAATAATAATAATACATTTTAAACTATCGCAAAACATCGCAATGCGATATTTGCGAGTCGCAAAAATCGCAAACATCGCTGTTAATGTTAATGTTAATGTTAATGTTATTAAAAAAAACAAACAAAGAAAGTAAACTTTTTTGGTTTTTATGTTTACATTTAAAATTAAACAATTATATATATATAAATATATTTTCTTTA
>WLWH01002210.1_pt1 | contig 11272 bp, 19 predicted proteins | sample 6712741 | NCBI WGS metagenome assembly WLWH01 (sample SAMN12718694, study PRJNA515312) | sponge metagenome | isolation source: marine sponge | host: Mycale hentscheli | place: New Zealand: South Island, Marlborough, Capsize Point | collected 2003-05-01 | reverse complement strand
TCTTGTCTAAGATCTAAGGGCAAGTAGTGCAAATTTATCCCGTGAAAGTTTGCGCTTTCGATTCCCATCATAAAAATCAATGGGAACTTATCGTAATAAGGAAGAGTCATCTTCCCCTTCGCTTCATAAAAAAAAGTATACATACGCCCTACCATCGGGGTACGTATAGGGTTCATTTGGTTTAACTCATTCTGCAATTCTCTCCGATTAATCGGTTCTTTCGTTTCTTTGAGTTTATCTTCGTACCATTTTTGAGATTTAATTGATCTCGCTTTGATCCCAGAATCTTCGAGACCCTTACTTAAGTTTTCTAAAACCTTTTTCATGCAATCTATTTATATCATTTCTCCATAAAAAAAGGGGACACCCTTTCGGATGTCCCCTCGCGGGAGAGCAATTACCGACTGTTAGTCAGCATTCGCCAGTTTTTGGAAATAAGACATAGCGTCATCATCTCCATCGTCCCCTGCTGTCTCGGCAGTAGCACTTGGTGCAGGTGCGGGTTCCGCAACTGTATCCATTGCCACTTCTTCCTTGACAGTTCGAGGAGCAGTTTCACCCAAGACTTCCATTAACTTAGTCTGCAACTGGTCGTAAGTTTTATATTGGTCTGGGTCGACATAAGTGTCGATCTTGTGCAACTGATTTAAAGTTGCTTGCAGTTGAGTTTCATCTCCGTCAAATAAAGGAGAAGGATTCTTAAACTCAGATCGATCATAGTTTCGGTAACCTTCAACCTGTCGAATCTTCAACTGGAAGTCTGCACCTTCCCAAAGATCGAACGGATCTACCGGAGTTTCGCCGGGAAATTGAGGTTGCATAAGGTCTTGGATCTTATCAAAGATCTTTTTACCGAACTGATACATGAACACCTTGCCTTCATTCTCAGGAGCAGACGGATCACTTACTACCATAATGTTCGTAACATAATGAAGTCGTCGTTTCTGACGTCGAACCTGATCACGATCTTCTTCGTTACCAGAGTTCCAGAGTCGAGAGTTTAATTCTCCCAGTGGATCAGTTTGACCGATTGAGGTAAGAGATTTTTCGATGTACCACTTTCCGGTTGGACCTTTGAATCCATGATCCCAGTACCGAACCCATGGAACATCACCTTCGCTTGGGAGGAACCGAATAACCGCATAACCATTTCCTGCTTTATCAACAGTAGGTTTCCATAGATTTGGATCGGGTTGTCGGTCGTTGTTGGTGTTACCGCCACCTGCTTCTTTGGCAGCAGCAACTAATTTATTGATGTCGTACTTCTTTGCTTTTAATGAACTTAAATCCATCGTATTATACCTCGTAGTATTGCTGTAGTATTGTTTGTATTAACTGAAATATTGATACCGAAGTATCACTCATATATAGTCATCTAAAAAAGTGGTGCTTCTGTGTTCCGCTTAATCTTCAGACAATTCATATTCATCGCTTCAACTTCTATCTTACCCTTCAACACAGTTGAAACGTACTTCTTGGCATCGGAAGGATCGATACCATATTGCTCACAGAGATGCAAAACAGCATCTAAGTAAGAAATTCTTTTCTCTGCTACCACCAAGTCTGCTTCTTTACTAAACTTAGACTTGGTCATAAACTCGACCTTTTTATTGTTGGTCATCAACTTGGTTAACATTTGGTTCATTATTTTCTTTTTCTTCAATCAAGTGTACATTACCGCGAACTTCTCCCATCAGGTCTGCCACTTTACTATAGGGCATTTCCCCGATCAGTTGCATAATTTTATTCAACAGTTCGGTATCAAGAACTACTTTGCTCATCCATCAATTCCTCTATTTGTTCGTAGGTTTTATCTGTATGTCCAACTCTAACATGTGCAACGGTCGTTTCAGATCGAGCAACGACTTTAAATCTCATCATTTGGTTACCAGTCTTACCCCAACGGTGATCCAAGTAAACTCCAGTTCGCAACCAAGTTTCTAAATTTTTAATATAGGTTTGAGTATTAATATACTCTGACCTTTCCTTTGCGTCTTTAGAATCTTTGTAGAGTTTGATTGACTTCAGGTGATCTTTATTATAGGAAATCCATTCTTTGACGTTTTCATGACGCAACTGATGACCGTCAGGAAGATTTAAAACATCTTCATTCACATTAGCAGGTTTCTTCCCTGCCATTCTTTTCTCGCGTGCCTTGGCGAGTCGTTCAACAGCAGCAGCACGTTGCTCCTCGGTCATCTTACGTTTCTTCTTCATGGGTTTGACGACCTTGCGTTCAAATCCCATCTCTTCGAGCATTGCTGCTTCTTTTTGTTTTCTCGTGGCCATTATAAAGCAACCACACCTTTGTATTCTTCAAGGGTATCGATTTTAAATGACCGCCATGCTTTTTTGTCTACGTCATAACATACCATCAGGTTGTCGTCACCCCCAGGAGGATTAGGATTTTCTTGTTTGATATCTTGTCTTTCTACTAGACGCGTTTGAAGAGTTGCGTTCATTTCTCGGAGTTCGCCGTCTTTCTTTTTGAATGTAAAGTTGACGACACCAGTTTTCATCTGCTTTCTAATCAGATCTTTAGTCGGTCTTTTGTTTTTAGGTAATGTCATTGTAGTTCTCCCATAACTATAACTCTACTATACTATAAAACGAGAAAAAAGGCAAGCCCTATTTTTTTCGACGTTCTGGAACAAATACCTCAACATTATCCGGAAATTCTATTTTAGGAGTATTGTGCTTATGCCAGAGAACAAACTTGGTGTCTTTGAACTCTCTAAAGATATGACCCCAGATAGGTCGCCAAGTTGTGAGGAGTCTTTCGTTGTTATTGTTACCTCGGTCAGACTTGAGCACAATATCCGTATAGGATCTCATATTGTGATCAAACAAAGAATCGAAACCATACATATGGCATTCGGTTGCTTCATGTCTACGAACTCCGTAATGCGTAGCAAGATGTCCACAGTTGAAGTTTGTTGCTGCCTTTGCAGCAGTTTCTCCACAATACTTCGGCACTTCTGTATAGAACTCTCGGATTTGATGAGCGTGCTTCATATAAAACCCAGTATTCTTATCACAAAATATTTTAGGACGGTTGCCCAATACCCAATATAGATTGTCCAAGTTGATAGAACCTTCGTTCATCGCTCTCATCATTTTAAAGTCGCCAATCACAGTCGCATAAGGATTGCATGCAAATGGCGGGACGTTACAACTTATGATCTTACCATTCTTACCTGCTTTTGTTGGATCCGGCATTAAGGAAGCGAGGTCGCCGTTTCCAAGAATGTGAATCTTACTGCCCATTCATCTGTCTCCGTATTTCATCGTTGCCCTTCGCTCCAGTCCAATGCATGATTGAAGGGTAGGAAGGAACTGTTTCATCTTGAATATCAAGTCTCAGTACATTATAGACGTGCGGTGCTTCTAAGAGGCACGTCACTCTTTTCATATGGTCTAAAGAAAACATATAGTGAAGTGCTTCTTGATCTCCACGATGTTTGCCAGTTTGGCATTCTTTCAACCACTCAGATAATATAGGAGGATTGCCAGATTCATTATTGAACGCAATGACTCCACTATTAAACCACTCGCCCTGTTGAGGTCTTCTACTTGACCAAGGGTGATCTTTAACCATCGTCAACTTATTTTGTTCTACAAATCCAAAGATTCCATTAGGACTTCGGAGAACTTGGCAATCGGTATCTAACCAACAGTAGTCTCCACCGCCCATAGTATATAGCACTTTCATCATTGCTTCTACTTTAGAGAACCAACCGTTACGCTCAACATCAAGAACGTAACCTTGTTGACCTGCCCATCTTTTCATCTCAGGCGTCATACCAAAGTCAGCAATGATAAGTCTATTGTCTTTCCTTTTGATGTGTTGATCAAAGTTCTTAACAAACCAAGGGAGTTGCCACTCGGTATTTTTATCGCATCCAGTAATATAGTTTTTCACTTGTATTCGTCTCGCATCAATGCAACTTTAGACATGAAAGAAGCACCTTCGCCTGTTTGCTTCCTACAATGCTCTGATTGAATTTTGTCGTTATTTAAATGTAGTTCTCTGATGATCTCATTACGATCACGATTTGCTCTGATAGGTTTATGTCTTTTTTCCCAGAACGGTATCTCACGTTTGGGGGTCTTTGTTTTTTCCAATTTCTGCCTCAATCAATCCTGCCACAAATGCTTGCGGCGTTATTTCATTACGAACTGCTTGGATGATGAACGTTGCCATCTGGATTTCTTTCTCTAACCAGAACTTCTTTCGCATGAGTTCATCTAGTTGTGCTTGGTACATCTCAAGTTCTTTCTCTTTCCTTACCTTGTTCTCAATAATATCGGTAATGGAAATAATTGAATTGCCTTCGTCGCTCATATTATTTTGTACCCCTCATTATAGTTATGCTTTGCGGTGCAACCATTTACATTTTGAATCGTAGTAAACGAATCATCTGCTTTGATTGGCCAAGGATAGTACTCTTCAATGAAGTCAAAGTGTTTGTTAGAAAGGTACAAATCAGTAGGACAAGCAAATGAGGATGCCTGTTTGATCAATTCTTTTGCTGCTGCTGGTTTAACCATATAAGCATGAGCACCAGGAAGATACTGCTTTGACATTAGTTTATTGATACCGATGGTCGTCGGCATTACCCACTTACCATAACTCGGTTGACCAAAAGAAAGGACACCGCTATAATGTACGACTCTCGGTAAAGGATCCATGAAGATAGCATCGTGCTCGAGGATTAGAATTTCCTCATATAGTTCAATGCTCTTCTCCCAAAGTTGTCTGTGTGATAAGAATGCTGCTACACAGTTTTCTAAACGAGAATACCGTTCTTGAAATAATCCGAGAGGCACATGATATTCTCTAGCGACATCAAGAGGTTTATCTATAGGACTGAATCCGTAAAACTTAGAGACATTCGTTCCGGCGATCATTGCTGTTTCGATACATCTATCTGCTGCTGCTTCTGATTCAGGATGACCCTTAATCGTGATTACGTATGCTTTCATAATGCTGTAGTTGTAGACTGCGTTCCTTGTGTGGTAGTATAATATGGATTGACAACTTTCAAAAGACTGGGAAATAGTTGACGGCACATGAGTGCGTCGTTTGGCCACATCCCTATCTCTTCAACTTTCTCGAGTAACTTTTTAGCAGCATGAGGTTTGATAGCATAGGCAGAGTTACCTGCGATACCCATAGGCAGAGGAAGTTCTTGAGAACTGTCGATGATTGGAATGTCGTGAATGCCCTTACCTTGTGCTTCAACTTGACGGTGGAATGCTGCACCCTTACGAGTGTTGCCACGAGGATCGTTGAGACCGATCACTCCCCACTTCTTATGCACGTACTTAGAAGGATCAAACTTCTTGATAAACAAGGCATCGTGTTCTAATATGACGCAAGGTTTATTATCTTCGAAACATTTCATCCAAGCAGTGAAGTGACTGAGAGCACATGATTCAACACGTTTCTGATCAACTGCTTTGTAATGGCGTTTATAAAGTCCTGTGTGGAGATCAATAGCATCGCTCTCGGGACTGGTTGACCAAGTCCAAGGAACAGTTCTTCCAAACAGATTGAAGTTTGCGTTACCCATTGTATCAGGTTGAACTGCTTCAATTATCTCCAAATCAAGATCAGTAGAAGTTGACTCAATACTTTTCTTGAGTGTTTCTACACCTGCAAGCGACTTTTCATTATCGCTCATCACAATCACATATGCTTTCATTTTTTCCCTACAAAGGTGTGGTCATGCCAATGAAGAGATCGCTCTTCATATCCGCTTTTTGTCATCCAATCAGCAACCACTGTTAATCCAACTTCTTCTGCTATTGCTTTAAAACTATCATCCATGAATCTCCAGCAATCGAGGTCATCATGTCTTCGTCCCGTACTTGGGGCGATCAGTATTATGTATCCATCTTTTTTGAGGACTCTTACCATATCCGCAACGAGTCTGAAGGGATTCTTTACATGCTCAAGAGTTTGTCCCGACACAACAAGATCGACCGACTCTGCCTCTAAGGGGAGGTCATAGTCTCCCCTCATTACATGAGTAACTCCGTGACCCGCATTGATATCGGCGACATGATAATCCTTCGCAACATCCTTCCATATAGGAAGGTAGGAGCGTTCCTGATCTTCGCGGAGCGCACGACCACCGACATCAAGAATAACCATATCCGGAAACGTTTCGACATAACCTCTCGCCTTCTTCATATTATCTACGGATGAAGGATGCATTACACCTTTAAGATACTAAACTGCGTACCTTCCCCTTCCTGTTGCATATTGATATCTTTCTTTGCGACGAACTCACAAACTGCTTTGTGAACTCCATCCTTACCCCATTTTTGATACGGCCACTTGAAGTCATCTCCAAGGATGTAACCACCCTTCTTAACCAACTTCCAAGCATTGTTCAGATCTCGTAAAACACCCTTGTACGAATGATCACCGTCAATGTAAATCCAATCCAGTTGTTCTTTGAGAGTAAGAGTTGCCTGAGCAAACCAATCGTCGGACATCATCCGGTGAAGTGTAACATTATCACGAAGTCCGTACTTAAGGTTGACCATGTCGTGAGTTTTATCATAAAACCTCTGAAAGTCTTCTTCAGTATTACCGCCAGTCAGTTCAGCATAACGGTCAAGGTAGTTTGTATAGGTTCCATGTTCCCTGTTAGTTTGATAGGGAATGACACTCCAAGAATCAACAAGGTGAAGCATCGAGGGTTGGCGAGTAAGAAACTTCTCTGTACTCGAACCTTTCCAAACGCCTATCTCAGCACCGACACTTCCCTTTTCGATTCGGTGAAGCACAGCATCAGAGTGCGTGTTTTTACCAAACATCATAATATAATCCTCATAAGTTCTTCTACGTTTTCACCTTTCTCGGGCAACTTGTCTTTCAAAAAGAAGTGAACAAAATGTGCTTCCGAAATTGCCTCTGGTCGCACTGCGGTGAACAGTGAGTTCCATTTCCAAGACATATCTTTAATCTTGACTTCTTGGTGTCTGATGTACCAGTTCAAAAGTGTTTGATCGGTCGACCACTTCCATGCTCCCATACCGTCAATAAACGGTTTGAACTCTGGTCTGGTGATAAACGTACGAGCATCTTGACCAATATGGTTTGTCCAGAAACTTTTGTTCATAATCATCATACCCATATTATAGAACTTACCGCCAGTTATAGAACTCCATTGCCAGTCGATGTTCTCGAATGAAGAGTACTGCATGCGAGAGTAGTTCAGAATCTTGCGTTGGTATGAATCTGTGAGTGGAAGATCTCGTTCGGCAACAGCACCGAACTCATGTTCAGTGCCGAAGTCGTCAAAGATGTTTGGGGCAGAATCACGAATGTAGATATCTGCGTCGATGATAGCAATCTGATCGAAGGTACCAAAGTGATCAAATGCGTTTTCTTTTTCGTAGATTGGTAAAAACCCACCGTGCTTTTCATAAGACTCAACACTACGGTTGGTCGCAAAGACGTCAGGTTTAATACGGAGGATCGGAGTCCTCTGGACAATCTGGGTTATGTTATGTTTTTCACAATATCGAGTTACGGAAGAGATACAGTGTTCGTATAGTTTTGAGGGGTTGCCTACTGCAACTTGGTATATCAATCTTTTCATTATTATATTCTACTGCAACTTCTCCTAAAAGGCAAGGGGTTTATTTCTATTATCTATTTCTTACTCGATGCGGGTTTATGACCACTACCAACGTACAGACCAAACCACGCTGCACCAGCACCCACTATTGTAGATATAAATGCTGCTTGGGCGTTGGTTGGGTCAGGTTGTGCCATGAACCATTGAGTTGACTCCCAAAAAACATACCCATAACAAACCATGAGTAGTCTTGGAATCAAACGCAAGGTATCCATCAAACCTGCTGTTTGGTTGTACCAAGTTTTACTTTGGTCAAATCCTTGTATAGTTAGGAAGTCAGACTTATCAACCTCGTAAGTTTTTTCCGTAACCAATACCTGATTGTCACTCATCACTCTCTCCCTTTCTATTCAGTTCGTCTATTTCTTGCGGGGTCATTCCAGCAAGTTCTTTAGCACGAACACCCTTACACATTTCTCTCACTTCTGCAAAATTGTCACCCAGTTCAAGTTCACGGTATCTTGCGCAAACCTTTAACATTTCTAACTGCTGTTTCAGTTGTTCATTTCGAATGAACGCTGCACGGTATTCCTTAGTGCACGTAGTAGCAAGGGGGATGTTAATCCTTAACCCAAAACGGTATCCATCCGAGTTCCTACGACTTTCTGATGGGGGATAGTTCCCGTAACCACTTGCTGACCAGTCTTCTCCAGCATTTGTATTGTACTCACCATACGGTTCAATGTATGGACCATTACAATGCCCACTGCTACCCAAATAACTTTGTCCATATGCAATCATAGGAACTGCCATCAGTACTACTACCAGTAATATTTTCATCAGTATCCCCCGTTCAACACACGTTCAACTTCTTTAATATCGTACTTAAACTGATTGATAGAATCACTGAGTTTATAGTATGACTGTTCTAATGCTCTGAACTCTGCTTCACTTGCAGTCCTGCTTAGAGCATTACTCAAGGCATTTGCCTTCTCTCTTAACTGCAACAACTCTGTTCTAAGTTCGGAGAAAGAAAGAACAAACTCTTCTCGTCCCATCGTATAGTTCTGATTTAAGTTCTTTATTTCTGTTGAGAACTTATCATCAATAGAGTTTACTTGACTATTGATTCGTGCTATGTCTATCGTAGCACCATTAAGTTCATTACTCATTTCAGCAAACACATTAAATGCTGCATACATAGAACCGATAAATGCGAGTCCAATCGGAACAATCGTTATTAGTTTTTTGAAGTCAATAGATCCCATTCCCGTCTCCTTGACATAACAAATACATTACATAGATTCGAGTCGCGTCATTAGTCTTTCTGCTCTATCGCCAACCTGACGATACCATTTACTGTCTCTTCCTTCTACTGCTGCTGTCGCCCAGTCTTCGTCGTCTATCGCACTATTCATGTTTCTAAACTTTGAAAGGGTAGGACGACCCATATTGAACATCATGTTCGCAAGGATCTCTTGCACTTCATCAGGAAACGAGTTCCATTGCGGGTATAATACTTCACATTCGTCAAGTGCGGTGCTCACGTCTTGTACAAGGCATTCGTTTACACGATCTTCAGAGACTGGAGTATTAACTGTGAGTCCAGACTCTGGGTCACTATCAAGAATAAGGTGACCAACACCGAAGGTCGGATGACCCTCGGTGTCAATGTAGATTTCGTGAACTACACCTTCGTCAATTTTCAATTGAGCATATAAATTATCTTTATTCATGATTATCCGTTGCCGGCATTACCGTCTTTGCTGTCTGTAGAATCATCACCACTGCTCATTTCCCAATACTTGATCGGCGAGTACTTCGTCATCCAAGCAGCAGCAAGTTGCGCAGGTGTGATAGGTTTCAGGTAGTAGTTAATCGGAACACCCTGAATGCTGTCGTTCGCGCGAGTGACATAGTCGTCAAATGCGGTCATGAGAGAATTCATGTCGATTACTTTGTTATTGTTGTCGTCAATCTCACCAAGACTCGAAACGACGGACGTCAAGTAGTTGCTGTTCAGAGACATAAACTCGGCACCAGAACGCGCACTGGAAGCACCCGCACTCATGTTGTTTACAGAACTATCGGTCGCACCTTGGATAGCACCAAGTTGACTCATTACTTCTTTCGGGTCAGGGGCGAGAGTTTTGACAGTCGTCTTAATGTTGTTGCTCTTCAGCGAGGGGATAATACCCATCGTGACAAGAGAGCAATGCGTTTGAATGTCTGAACGACTCAGCATCTCTTTGACACTGTTGCTCCAGTTTGCGTCAACGCCAAACTTACCGGACTTCTTGGCAAACCAACCGCCAATCTCGAAGTCGACATTAGACTTTGTCGCAGCAGATCCAGAGGACTGTGAAGAGTCGCTGGTTTCAACTTTCAGAAGATGCACCATACCAACAAAGGAAGAACCAAAGGTCGCTCCGCTGATTAGTTGCATTCCGATAGTGTCTTGATCTTTGAGTGCTGACTCGAGAGACTTCTCATCGTTCGTTTCGATTAATGATGCACCCTTGCCTGCTTTTTTATTCTTGACCAAGGAGTTCCAAGCACGGATCGCTTTGTCTGGGTCGAGGATGAAGGGAGCAAACATGTTGGCAGACTTGTGAGTCGCAGCAGCAGTGATGAGGATTGTTCCTTCAATTTTGTGCTGAGTAGTTTGCGCAAGTGCAGCTGCATTTACAGCGGATGATGTTTCTGCTCCGATTGTTGGACCAAAGACCATTGACAAATGGGCACTGGCAGCAACTGCGAGTGAGGAAGCATGTGCGCTGGTATTATCTTTTTCTGATTCGTTACGGATATATTGAGCATTGACGTTGAAACTGTCTGCAGCAATATTCATTGCTTTCAGGTCAGACTTGTTCCAGTCCATCGGACTCTCAACGTGTGCTTCGATGACTCCACCAAGTTTCGCCTTTTGTGCGGAGATCTTTGGCATTTGAGTAGTAACAGTAGAGGCATACTTTGCAGCGGATTTCGCCATATCTGTCTTTGCTTTCTCGATACTCTTTTGCAGAGGTTCGAGATCTTTTGAAGACGCACCCATATTGATCATCTCTTGCAGAGTCTGATCTAGTGATCGTTTCGTCTCTATAAGTATATTGAGAGCATCCTGATCAGCATCGATTGGTGCTTGTAGTGCGCTGACTTCTTCAAGAATCGTAATCTTGTCAATGTCAGCAATATTCCCGAGTACAAGACTTGGGGAATAAGGTATGGTAGTGGGCATAAGTTCTCTCTTCTTTTGTGATTCAGTATCACTATTTATAGAAAAGAGTTCTTAAACTTAAGTTTTTATTGTATTACTCAGTCCTGATCCTTTCTTAATACTCTTAAGATGGTCTTGCCATCCCTGTGAAGTTCTACTCAGGTTACTTCCTATCTGAGTGACAGTATGAGGGACAGCGAGGACCTGAGTCCAGTCACCGCTCTCTACCATCTTTTCTTTCTCAGATATGGAAATAAGTTTTGTAACAGTCTCACCTGTTTTGTTATTCTTTAGGTCGTATGTTGGCATAAGTTCCTCTGGTAATATTCCCCCACGCAGCGATGAATCTATTTTACCGTAATTATTTTAAAAGACAAGTACTATTTTATTAGTCCTGGCCATGCTTCGTCGACAAGTTCTCTATCAAGAGTTGTCTTATGTTTTTTGTCTGTCATGT
>WLWH01002209.1_pt1 | contig 11273 bp, 14 predicted proteins | sample 6712741 | NCBI WGS metagenome assembly WLWH01 (sample SAMN12718694, study PRJNA515312) | sponge metagenome | isolation source: marine sponge | host: Mycale hentscheli | place: New Zealand: South Island, Marlborough, Capsize Point | collected 2003-05-01 | reverse complement strand
CTGCTACAGTCTGTTCTTCCATAACTGTTTCTGTTGCAACCGGCATTGCTCCCGTTGCTGGTGTACCCATTTGATAACCTGCTCTACCACCATCTGCTTTAAGGTCTACACCTAATGCACCTTGTATCTGTAAGAAAATTCTTATTGCATCAGCAGCTGCTGTTGCTGGATCTCCTCCTCCTGCAATCAAAGCAGCAGTAATATTTGCTATATCTTTTTGTGTAGAAGTTCCTGCTAATATATCTTTTAATCTTGTTTCGTATTCTGGTCCTCCGTCAGGATATAATTGTTTTAATTCTTTTATTTTTAATCCTGTTGCAGTTCTTGATGGGTCAAATTGAATTTTAGCAATGTCAAGTGCTCCTGAATTTTGTAGGTTTTGTACAGCTATTGATTCTTTCATTTTTAAACCATATTCTTTTTCTAATTGTGTACTTGTAAAATCTCTTTCATCTTCAGTTTTTAATCTTTCTTTTCTCTCTCCAATGTCTTTTAATTTAGCTGCGTCTTGTAAATCTTTTCTGTCTTTTCTAATTTTAGCCATTGCTTCAGCTTGTTCAAAACCGGCTTCACCTGTAGTTTTGTAACTACCATCAGGGTTTTTCATGTTAGAATATACTCCTAAAGAACTAATAACATCATACATGTTTTGTCCTTCTGGTGTTTTAACTACTTCTTGTTCTTCAACAGTTAACTCTTTCATTTTATCTTCGTAAGATTTTGGTGCTTCAAATCCTGTTCTATTACCCATCATGTTTCCCATGATTGTACCACCACCAATAGTTCCACCACCATAGTATCTTGGTCTTGGTGTATCCATACCTGATGTAATACCAGTTCCTTGAGCAGAGTATCCCATTCCGCCTCTCATAAACATTGGTCTTTTTAAAATTTTATTATACATATTATACCGGTGTTGTTGTTCCTGGTGGAGGTGTTAATGTTCTAAACGCATTAGCAAAACCACCAATACCCTGTACTACTGGGTTTGGTGTAAATGGTTTTAATGTAGGTGATCCAGGCATCGCTCCTGCAATCGAACCATAAATATTTGAAATATCTGTTAGTCTATCTGTTGGTAATTGATAAGCTTGTTGTGCAGCTAAAGCTAAATTATTTAATTTCTGTTGTTCTAGTTGTTGGTCTTGTAATCCTAGTGCTTCAAGTCCTGCAGCTTCTGTTTGTTGTAAACCTGGAACTGTTTGTGCCATAGTTTGTAAATTACCTAATTGTTGCTGCTGTTGAGCTTGTGCTTGTGTAAACCCTGTACCATATAGACCAGCAAGTAACGCTGCTCTGTTTCTATCTGATTGTGTTCTATATTCTGCAGACTCAACACCTTGTCTTGCACCACCAAAAGCACCAACATTAAACGCTTGATCTGCAATACCTTTTTGTTGTATTGCGGCTTGTCTATCAAAGTCAGCCATAGTTGTATCAATAACTTCTCTTTGATAAGGAGACATAAATTGTTGGTAACCTGATGGGTCCAACAATTGTTGAGTTCCAATTTGATCAATGTAAGGTTGATAAGATGCAACACCTGTACCACCTGTAAAACCTGTAACTTGTCCTGTAGCATCTCTTTGTACAGCACCTAGTCCAGACATGTCTGCAACAGACTGAGCTGCTGCTTGTTGGAATGCTGATTGACCTGCAACTTTAGGAGTCAATGCTCCTACATCAATAGGAGTTCCTAGTTGCCCGATACCATATTTAAGAATATTAGATCCGTATGGAGCTAATGTAGCGCTGGGTAATAATCCTACTGTATCTTCGTATGTTGCCATTATGCCATCATTCCTTTAGCTTGTGGTTTTGCTTCTAAATTTTTCATTGTGTCATACATTCTTTTTGCACCTTTTTGTACGCTTCCACCACCTGCAGCTCTTACTGCGTCAGCTGTAAATACAAATTCGTTTTTAGATAATCTTGCTGGTACATCATCTTTTCTTTCGTACTCTCCAATTGGCACAAAGCCACCAGAAAATCTATAATCTTTTTCCATACCACCCATGTCCATAATACCACCTCCAGCTCTTTTAACTCTACCACCTTTAGCTGCTTGCATGATACCTGTGTCTTGTTTAGGCATTTGTTTATTATTCATCATCATGTCTTTTAAATCTTCTAATTGTTCTTCAGTTAATAAATCTAAAGTTTTGCCATACAACATTAAAGCTAAATCATTTAATTCTGATTTAGGATCTGGTGCAGACACTGATGATTTATCCATTCTTAAAAATTCATCTATTTCCATTATAGGCATTCCAGGTCTTTGTTCATTCATTTCATACTTATAGTTTTCATATGCATCAATATCGTCTTGATCATATTTACCTGGCTCATAAGAAGCAGTCATTACGTCTTTTTCTGTTTCTTCTAAATCTCCTTTAATCATATCTCTCCAACCACCATCTTGAAAAAATAATTCAAATTCAAAATCAAATATAGATTTATCTGGTGTCTCCATTTGAGACCATATCTGCATTGCATCAGCTCTGTCACCTTGGCCTGTAGAATAGAAAGCCATTTCCATTTTGTCTTCTTGCATTTCTTCATTCATGCCTTCGTTAAAGCCCATACGTTTTACAACTTCTGGTGCTTTCTTTCTTAATGCTTCTATACCTGGACCACCTCCTCCAGCAAGACCCATTTTAGCAACAACGTCAGGTCTAACTTTTCTAAGTGCTGTAATGCCAGGGTTTGGATCTGGTGTACCATCTTTTAATCTCATAATTCCGCCATCTTTAACACCGGTTGCTTGTGTAAATGATGTTACATCTGCTTTTGTAGTTGGTAAATTTGATATAGTCATAGGTGTAAGATTCAAGTCAATAGCTGCTTGTGCCTGTTGGCCTGCTGCTTCTGCAGCTGCCAGATAATCATCATATGCACCTTCTTCTAATTCGTTTCTTCTTTTAGCATCTTTGTAATCAAGGTATGCTTTACCAACACCAACGGCAGTATCAACTACTCCTTTATATTCTTTATAAGTGTCAGCTGCTTTTTTAAAAAAATCTAATACTCCCATATTTCTAATTCCTTGATGTGTGATTATATACTAAAACCGCAGGGATTCTACCTGAACCTACCAGTTTACTTAATTTTTTAGCCATCGTCAATATATTATAAGTCACCACTACCTGCTCCTAGACCTAAGCTAGCTACTTTTATATGGACATCTCTTCTTAAATGCTCTCTTTGGGTAGCAGTATTAGGGTCATTTACATCGGCATCTGCTTCAGCATCTGACATGTATTCTACACCTGTCTCTGTATTAGTTAAAGTAATCTCTACTTCAGGTGTTATAACGTGGGTTCTTTTCCCATCTATCTTTTTGTATTCGCTTTTTGCTTCTTGCTCTATAAAAGGCATAGTTCTCCTATTGTCTACTTGTTTGTAGTACTGATGCAGTCATCTTTATAACATTAGTTGTAGCACATTGCATCTTTAATTTATCGCCTGCTTCTAATATCAATATATTGTTAAAAGTCAGGACATCCACTCCTTTAGTCGTGGTAACGTTTGCTATATCATATTCAAAATCAGTAGTGCTTGAGGCATCATATACTTTAATAGTTACATCTAAAGCACTTCCATGAGTATTAAACAGCTTTATTGTTTTTACAATAGTTGTAGTCTCATCCGGTGACTCATACATGTCTACGTCAGACCCTGCTGCGTTAACTGTTTTTTGAATATTTTTATATACGTTTGCCATTATGACATAAAGAAATTAAATCTCTCTTGTTGCTCCTTTTCTTGTGTTAAGAACGTTGAATTTAATTGTTCAATCAAAGATGTAATAGTTCTGTTTATTTGTCTTTGATTATCTTCTGTGTATTCTTTTCTTGGCTCTGGTAATCTTACTACTATTTTTGTCATTATCTTCTCCCATCTGCTTGAACATCTACTTGGAAAGTACCATATCTCCACTTCTCACCAGCACTTTCGTTTTCTATTTTTACATTTGCATATCTTCCTCTTGCTCTAGTATCAAATTTAGTTGAACTAGCAACAACACTAAATGGACTATATTTACTTATGCTTGCAGTAGATGAAGGAAAGTCTTTCAATCCTATAGTTACTTTAGCTGTGCCATCTAATGTTTTAAAATCAGGAAAAAATCTTCTCATTGCTAAAAAGAATTCTCCCATTCCTTCTGATGTTTGTATTGCAAAATCATATGATTGTACAAAAGAAGTTAAAGCAGTTGTAGTTCCATCAGGATTAATTTGATCTGTGCCTACTTCATGTTCAAAGTAAACTGTTTGACCTAACCCTGTTGAACCTACAATACTTGGAAAAGTTCCTGTAGAAGAACTGTTAAATTGTGTTGCATGTGGTCTTGGATATACTGTTGAGTCAATCCAAGTAGTTCGAATTGAATTTGTATTAACTCCTGTATACCAAACACCCCCAGGTGTTTGACCGGATTCACCATAATTATAAACTACGTATCTATCATTATATGCTGAATTAGATGTAGGGTAATACCAAACAACTTCTGTAAATAGGTTATTAATACCTGCTACAACTTGTTGTCCTTTTGTTGTGTCAAAGTCATCAAACACATAATCTTCTACCATACAAGGTAAAGAGTTTACTGTACCATCAAATGCAAAAAAACCATTATTACCAATCCAATAAGCAACACCATCTATTTCACAACATGCGTTTTGACCAATCAATCCACAGTTTGTACCTACTTGTTCAAAGCCAAATGTAAATGGTGCACCAATAAATTTCATGGTGTACAAAGCATTATCTGTCCATACTAGAATATTTTCTTTTGCAACAATAGCTCCCATAATTTTTGTACCATCTTGTAATCTTTGTGAACCTGCACTGTTTTCTGCAGTAGGCGCATATACATTTATTTGTTCTTGATTAGAAAATCTTATAAACATATCATCTTGTGTTTGAGGATCACCAATAGTTGTTTCTGTTCCAAAATGAATTAAGTGTCTTGTTGTTGGTGAAATTAATGTAGATCTAGATGCAGTAGGATTTCCTTCGGTCCCACTTATAGCTGTTACAAAATTTGTAGTTAATGTTGATGCACGAGTAGTAAAGTTTGCTGCAATAGAAGAGTCCCAAGTAAAAGTTTTACCATTAGATATAGTTGCAACCAATACTTGACCAAAGTTGTTTAGTGACCAGAGACCTGGTTCTAGTGTAACGGTTGAAGCTGCAACTGCATCACCCCAGTTACCCCATTCTGTTGCATCTTGAACTGTTGTATTAGTAGAATGAGCTTGACCATTAGATGTTCCAGGAGTTGCTGTTCCTTTAGCACCTCTAGTAATACCTAAAAACTGTGTAGAACTTTTTGATGTATATGTAATTAATTCTGCAGTTGGTAAAGTTCCAACAGCTATTGTACCTGCAGACGCAAATCCTGTTGTACTGTCTACGGTTACTGCAGTTCCTGATCCACCTGTACCAGCAGTATCTGCATTTAATGATCCATCTAATTCTGTGCTTTGTGATCCTGTAACATTTCCTCCATAGTTTCCAATACCAAAACCATATCCATATGATTGTGCTGAAGGACCTACTGCTTGATAAGGATTTACTGTACAAGAACTACCTGAAGTTAAGTCTGATCCACCACCGTTTGCTTCTGCTGATGGTGATGTAACTGTAAATGTTGTAGAACTTGGAACTGTTATTACTTGACAAAGTTTATCTTCAAAAGTTGACGCTGCAATACTAGAACCTGTTGGCATAGTTACTGAATCTAATTCAACAATATCTCCTATTTCTAAACCATGATTAGTAGATGTTGTAATGGTTACTGCAGTTCCTCTAGTTGTGCTAGTTGTTATAGTAGAACCTGTAAACTGTGTTTGTGCTCCTGCATTATTACTTCTGTAAGGAGTAATGTCATAAAGTTGACCTTCAAAATATATAAGTAAAAATTTATCTGTACCAATAGCAACATACCTATTACCCTCTAAGTCAACAAAAGCATGTTGTTTTCTAGCTACACCACATATGGTGTCACTTAATAAAGAAGACCATCCTCCAACTTTTTCAGGAAGGCTGTATCTCCATCTAGTGTTATCAGAATCTACCCATCGGTCTGTTGCACCAACACCTGTGTCTTGTTTATCGACACCCGGTTGAAATTTCATTTCAAAAAGAGCCATCTATTTAGCTCCTTACGCTGTATTAGTTTTATATGCCCAACCTCTTGTAGAGTCTACATATACTAAGGTTATTGATTGACCGTTTGTGTTTAAGGTTAAATCAGATGTTGCTGAGTTAATTGGTTGTCCATTTCTACCTATTGTACAATTGTTTGAACCCCAAGTACCTCTTGTATCTAAAACACTAACTTCATCTCCAACAGTTGGAGATGCTGGTAAATTTATTACTATTGGGTTGGCTGTTGTGTTAGCAAAAATTTGAGCTCCAGCTACTGCTGTATAAGCACTGTTAGCATCTGTTATAGTTGCATAACCTTTTTGAATTATATCCATTACTGTTTCAGTGCCATTTGATTTGCAAAGAACAGTTGCTCCTGGTGGTATTTGAGTTGTGCTACCACTAGCAGTTAATACTCCTAAAGTTCTATTAGATGTACCTCTTACGGTGTCATCTTTCATAATCCATACTCTAGTTACACCAGAACCTGATGGCATAGTTATAGTTCTATCTCCACCTAAAGTTCCAAATAATCTTAAATATGCATTTTTACCATTTGATGTTGCACCATCTGTTAGTAGTAAAGTAACACTACCTGAAGCCATATCTACATCTAAGGCTCCTGATGATGATTGTTCTAATATCTGTAAGTTGGTATTAGTAATACCACCCCATTGGCCAGCTTTTTCGCCGGTTGTTATAATTTCTAATTGTATATCTGATGAATAACTTGATGCCATAATTTTATACTCCTGGATCTATTGGTGTCCAGACCATGTTTGCTCCTGGTATTATTTCACTCCATGTTATAGCCTGTGCTGTACCTGTAGAAAGCGTAAAAGTACTTCCTGTAGGTGAAACATTAGCTTGTCCTGTTACTGTAACAGTTCCTGACGAAATTACAACCTGATTTCCACTTGGAGTCATATTAGCATCTGCACTTACTGTAACAGTACCAATGGCTATTGCTACTTGAGAGCCAGTAACACCAAAGTTTGCATCTCCACGAATTGATAAACTACCAAAACCAAGAGTTAATGGATTTGGATCAGGAATTTCTGTAATAGAATCTGCAACAATACCTGGATCTCCAATGCTAATAGTTACCTGATTTCCTGTAACTGCAAAAGTTACATCACTATCGGGTCCCGATGTAGCAAATGGTAATGCTGATATTGCGTCAAATCCTAAACTCATAATATATCCTTAAAAGGAGACACGGGGTATGTGGTGGTGCCGTGCCTCCATTTAAGAATATATCATCGTTTAAACCAATTAGGAAGACCTAAATGTGGACGTTTGTCGAACATATTATCCTTTGATCCAGGTGTTTTACGATTGTTATAATGTAAGAATACTTGTACGCATTCTTTGCCTTTAAATTTTTCTCTCCAGTGTTCTAGCTCACAGCCAGAATAGACTAACATATCTCCTTGTTTTAAATCTACTTTAATACCTTTTTTACCAGTCTCGCCAGATGGCTCTAGATATATGGGCCAATCATCACCAGCTAAATTCATCGTAGTTGATATCTCACAACTAAATCTATCTTTGTGTCTTTTTAATTCATCACCTTTTTTATAAATTCTTGCATAAGTGTAAGCTGGATATAATTTTAATCCTGTTACTTCTTCCATTTTAGGTTGGCATTTTAACATTAAAGTTTCCATAGCTATATTAGAATACTGACTATAAGTATCTGGAATCTGTTCTTTTTCACTTTCATAGTATCCAATAATAGTTTCAAAAGGTGAAAAGTATCTTGATTGTCTACAAGTATCATAAACTTGCTTTTGCATTAAAAAATAATTTGCAACAAAAGCTGCTAGGTCTTTTGATATTGCTTGACGAATAATAGTATACTTTTTCTTTTTAAACATAATTAAAATTTATTGTGGTTCTAGTTAATTGATCAGTGCAAGTAGTTGAGTAATGTTTAACATCACTATTAAATATAACTATTCTATTTTGAACTGAATCAACTTTTTTATCACCAATTGTTGTAGGACCATTGTTTGTATCTAAATAATACAAAGCTACTTTACAATCAAACATTTGATCTAAATGTGGTGTTGTATTTAATTGTTTATCAGACTTCATTGTTAAATTAGCTTTTACTCTTATTAAAGAATTTACTTTTAATTTTTCAATAATAGGATTTAACCATTTAATATGGTCAGAACTAACATTATCGTTTAGATAAAAATTATGTCCAAAATGACAATCAAGTTTATTACTTGAACCCTTAACTGATGTTTTTTGAAAATACCAAGGAAAACTATTTGATTCTAAAATAGATTTTAATACTGCTAAATCACCTTCATTAATAAAATTATCAATTATTTTAAACATCTTTTGCCATTTCTTTTGGCACTGCTTGTATGTTCCAATGTATAAATCTAAATGGTTCAATACCAAAGTCGACTGCATATTCGTGTTCTAGAAACCCAGGAAATATAATTAATGTTCCTGGTTTAGGTCTTAAGTGAAATTGTTCGTGACCGGGCCATACACCTTTTAAGTCTGGTTTCATTTTTAATTTTGTACATCTTGCACCAGTCTTTGGTTCGTGAAATACAGGGTAAGAAGTTTTATCACTGCACTTTAAAAAATAAAAACCTGATACGTGTTGATTCCAATGTATGTGTGCACTGTGATGTCCACCACCTTTTTTAGCAAACTCTTGTACCCACATCTCACTAAATAGTGTTGTGTATTGTGACATATCATAACCTTGGTGATCTAAATACTCCCAAGACTTTTGTCCAATATAATTTCTAAAATCTAAAAAATCATTGTCAGCTGTAAGTGGTGTTGAATGGTATGATCTGCCAAAGTCGCCGTGTTTTTTTATAAATTCTTTTTCTCTTTTACGAGCATCACTAATATATTTATTACTTGCTTTATTTAAAGATTTAACAAATTCTGGTTTTTCTTCTGACCAAATAGTTGTTGGAAAATAATTATTAATGAACATACGTATACCATCCCGTTATTATATATTTAGTTTCTGTTGTTTTATTTCCTTTATGTGTATGTGTCCAAAAAGAAGGAAATAAAATTGTTTTACCTTCTACAGGTTTTATTTTTTTTCTTTGATATAAAAATTGTGTTTCTCCACCTTTTTTTATATCGTTTAAATAAGTTGTAAAAACTAACATTCTTTTTCTAGTTTCTTCTTTTCCACTTACTTCACAATGCCATTTAAAATAAGACTCACCAGGTTCATATTTTTGTATCTTTATATTAGGGTGTAAAGTCCAAGCCTCTTGACCGATGTTAATATAAGTATATTTTTTTATGTATTTTTTTAAAATTTTATTTAATTGTTTAATATAATTAGTTAAATGCGAATCTAATACATTTATAACTACTTGAGTCATTTTTGTTTTATGATCATCAATATTAATTTTATTATTATTTTCATAATAATTAATTAAATTTTTACAAACTTTTTTATTTATAATATCTTCGTAAATAAACATTATTTGAAAGGCCTTCCTAAATGCCATACCACAAGACTATATCTTGTGCCTGATGTTACTGGTTTAACTCTATGCCACACAAAACTAGGAAATACAATAATAGATCCTTTGGGTAATATCTCTTTACATTGTACTCTATGTTTTGATTCGTCTCTCATATGTGGATCATAGTTTCTAAAATCAAATTCTAATTCACCACCTTTATATTCTGAACCATCCGTTAACTGACAAGTCATAGATAGTTTTCGAATTCTTCCGTGTTCTGGATTTTCGGGTCTATCATAAGGTTTATCCCAACTATCACAATGCCAATCGTAGTATTGGTTTAGTTTATATTTTGTAAACTGACAAGATTCCGATCTGTCCCAGTCAAAATTCCAACCTGCACTTCTGTTAGCTTCGTGTACATATGGATGTAATTCTTTATATATCCAAGTATCATTTAACCATACTAAATCAGAGTTTCTTTTTCTTTTTAAATCTAATATTTCTTCTTTTTTTAATTTTCTCTCACCATAGCCGCCTGTTCTAGCCATAACCTCTTTCTGTGATTTAGCATACTCTATAACATCATCACAAAATTTAGGTGTAAGCACACCACTAAAATACCAATAGTAATTAGATATATTCATAAGTTATCGTTTGCACAAAATTTAAACTATCCTTTTGATTATTGGTTAAGTAATACATATTAGTAGATGGAAACATAATAAATTGATTGTTTTTTAATGGTATATCCCAACTTCTACCTTTACGTCTGTTATCTTCATAGTGTATTCGAACCATACAATCTTTAACTTTTACACCATAGAGTAATGTATAATCTGGTGAGTTCCGTAAATCCACTGGATCTACATTTATAAAAGGTTGTGATGTTTCTCCTGGTTTATAAATATTACCAAAAGTATCTTTGTTAATTAAAGTAAATTCATAGTCTAAATTTATATGATCTCTCATATAAGTATTTAACATATCCCAAGTTCGTGAAAACGGAAATTGTGAATCTGTAATTACTGATTGTAAAATATCGTCTGATAATTTATCTCGGTCAATGTCCCAATCTTTAGGCATATCGACATCACCGTAATATAATGATTGTTCTGTTAATACTTTCTTCTGCATACCACCACCATTTTTAATTTATGCTTTGCTATCTGTCAAGTCCCAAGTCTGTCCAGCTTCATTCCAAACGTAGTGCCATCCGTGAGTATCAGCTTCATTTTGTGAAGTTTGTTCTGCAGTTAATGCAGGAGCATCACCGATTGGTGATTGCCATCTAGCTTCTGAATTATTTTTTACCCAAGATGCATAAGGTTTTTTAGGCCAAAAGATTTGATCATCTTCGTCCCAAGTATAACCTATACCTGCGTAATTTCCTCTTAAAGGTGTACCACCATCTTTGTGAACGCCACCTTGTGTATTGTAAGATGTTTGAATCCACATCTGTGCAGGCCAATTATTATGTGTTTCTAAATATTGTTGTCCTACTGTTTCATCTTCAACGCCATCAGCGTTTAACATATCACCATTATTCAAAGTTAGTACTTGAATAACTTTACTGTTAGCTCCTAGTTTTGCAAAATGTGCCATAATGTTTCTCCTTATATCTTATTTTTAATTATCATTCAACTA
>WLWH01002208.1_pt1 | contig 11279 bp, 5 predicted proteins | sample 6712741 | NCBI WGS metagenome assembly WLWH01 (sample SAMN12718694, study PRJNA515312) | sponge metagenome | isolation source: marine sponge | host: Mycale hentscheli | place: New Zealand: South Island, Marlborough, Capsize Point | collected 2003-05-01 | reverse complement strand
TATGGATAGTAATCCCAGTCCACGGTGCCACCGACGACGCGTGGATCACCGGTTTTCTTCAGGTGATCAAAAAGCCGCCCACGAAGTGACGCCTGCGCCTCTGTCATCGCGATCGATCCTGCCAGGTTCACCATTTGGTGCGGGTCGCTCTTCAAATCATAGAGTTCTTCAGCAGGCCGCATTCCGAATGCAAGCTCTGTCAACTTCGCAACTCCATCTTTGTTTTGATATTCCATCATGAATGTCTTTGTCGGTGAACTATCAATCTCACCGAATGGAATCGATCTCGCACACACGCTCGCGTCCGGTGAACCCGACGGCCATCGTGTCGGCTTAAAGTTATACACATAAAGATATTCGTTCATCCTAATCGCACGGCAAGGATATCCTTTTCCACCTTTCCGACATCCATCATGCCGTTCCATAGCAATGAATGCCGCGGAACGTCCTACAGGGTCATCACCTGAAAAGAATATCTCCATCAAGCTTTGTGCGGTCATCATGCCTGGTGGCGTGAGGCCAGCGGCTTCTAAAAAGGTTGGTGCGAGATCGCTTAGGTTTACAAAGGCGTTCACATCACGACCTGGATTACAGATGCCACTAGGCCAGCGAATGGCAAGAGGCACTCTCGAGCCTGCATCGTAGAGACTCGCCTTTGCTCGAGGAAAGGGCATGCCGTGATCACTTGTGATGACGACGATGGTGTTATCCAGTTGACCTGTGGATTCGAGCATCGCAATGGCACGAGCGACGTGTTGGTCAAAAGTTTCGATCTCAACCAGATAATCAAGAATGTCATTTCGAACGATGTCGTTGTCCGGAAATATGGGTGGCACTATCACCTTGCCTGGATCTTTGCCTGTTCTCTTTCCGGCACCTAATTCATAGGCCCGATGTGGTTCGGAGGTCCCCAGCCAGAAACAAAACGGCTGATCATCTGACACCTGCTCCAAGAAATCCTGAAAATTTCCAGCGTAATCCGTGTTCGACATCGACTTGAATGGTGGTTTGGCTTTCCGTTTCTGAAACGAAACGCCAGTAGGATTCATCGTGCGACCACCGGGTTCCAGTCGGCCAGGACTCCATCCCTTACCCGTGAAGCCAACAGCGTATCCTGCTTCTGCCAACAGTTCTGTATAGGTTATGAACTTTGCTGGCAGTGTGCTGTGGATATTCCCGGCTTCTTCTAAACGCCAGATATGCTGGCCGGTGAGAATTGCTGATCGAGATGGCCCGCAGGTTGGTGCATCACAAAATGCATGTGTAAACCGAAGCCCTTCACGTGCGACACGATCAAATGCTGGGGTCTGGACGACCGGGTCACCATTCGCACCAGTATGGGCATAACTCTGATCATCAGAAATACAGAACAGTATGTTAGGCCTGTCTGCGGTAGCGCCAGAGACATTTGCATAATCAGAAACTTGTGCGGTGACCACGCTAAGAATGGCGGTGTACGTACAAGCAAACAGCTGAAAACAAATCGCTCGTATCACGCTCATGTAAGGCCTCCGCAGTCAGGCGTGCCGTTGTTGCTCGAGCAATCCACGCTTGTTTCTGGAAGTGCTCCGGAATGAGCACACGTCGCCGCGGCGACCTCACAGGACTTCCGCAGGTTCTTGTCGTGAGGATCGCCTCGCAGTTCGCCAACAAGGAAGGCTGCGGTGAATGAATCCCCTGCACCAACTGTATCGATCACGTTCGTAGAAATTCCATTCTGGGTGACAGTGTCATCAGGCGTGACCAGCACGGCTCCGTCTTTTCCACAAGTCAAAATAACCATGTCAAGATTTCCAAACTCGAGCAGGACTCTGAGATCTCCTTCGAGCTGGTCGGTCTTGCTGATGCTACAGGCAGAACAAACCTCAACCAGTTCGTCGTCACTAAGTTTTAAAATGCTGGCGAGTTGAACCGAGTTACGAATCATCTCAGCATCAAAGAATGGTGTCCTGAGATTGACGTCCAGAACACGGGGAATTTCTGCAAGGGCAGCCGTCTCAACAGCTTCACGAATTGTGGCTCGTGAGACAGGATCGCGCTGTCCCAACGTTCCGAAGTAGATCGCATCAACTGCAGCTATTCGCGACGCTATCGCATCGTTCCAAGTGAGGTTATCCCATGCCGAACCCTGATGAATCATAAACGTTGGTTTGCCAGTATCATCAACTTCAACACCTACCGTACCAGTCGGTGTTTCAGAAATTACCTGCATAAGACTTACATCAATGCCATACGCACTGAGTATGTCGATACCATCGCGTCCGTGTTGGTCATCGCCGACTGCGCTGAGCATTGTTACGTCAGCACCTTGAATCGCCGCGTGACATGCAAAGTTTGCTGGAGCACCACCAAAGCGTTCACCGTCCGGGAACAAATCCCACAGCACTTCACCAAGTGAGAGAATCGCAGGATGTTTCATTCGGCCATCTGCCGTTCAAATTTTTGTGTGGAGATCAGGCAAGAATATCACTGACGACGTTGCCATAGACGTCAGTCAAGCGGAAATCACGACCGGCATAACGATATGTCAGCTTTTCATGATCAATTCCTAGAATATGCAGGATTGTTGCATGAAGGTCATGCATATGTACTTTGTTGTCTTGCGCAAAATAACCAAATTCATCAGTTGAACCATGACTGAAACCAGCCTTTACCCCGGCACCACTCAGCCAGACAGTGAATCCAGCAGGATTGTGATCGCGTCCGTTTTTACCCTGTACAACTGGCGTACGACCAAATTCAGTTCCCCAGACAACAAGCGTATCATCGAACATACCGCGTTGTTTCAGGTCTTCCAGAAGTCCTGATATTGGCTTATCAACACTTAGTGCATTCCTCGTATGGCCCTTTACGAGATTATTATGCTGATCCCAGACATATGGCGTACTCACTTGAATATATCGAACTCCAGCTTCACAGAAACGACGAGCCAGAAGGCAACGGTGACCAAAATTTGATGTTTCTTTCCGGTCCATACCGTACAAATTTCGTGTTCTTTCAGATTCATTACTGAGATCAATTAATTCAGGCGCAACACCTTGCATACGCGCAGCCAGTTCGTAACTACGAATCACACCATCGAGCTGTGGATCCTGGCTCTTTTCAAAATGCTTTTCATTCATTTCATGAAGCATCTTGAGCTGGCGATGCTGATGCACCGAATGGGCACCATCCGGCTGGAGATAGTCGATCGTTGCATCTTCTACTTTACTCGCTGAGTGACCAAGTGCTGTGGCCTGATGATGGGCAGGAAGGAAGGCTGAACCATAATTACGGGTTCCACCATGTCCTGCTGGCGGCGTAATACTGATGAACGCTGGAAGATTTTCATTCTCTGCACCAAGGCCGTAACTCACCCACGCACCAACCGACGGTCGCAAGAGATTATCGTTACCCGTATGGATCATCGAAACAGCTTGACCATGCGACGTCCCTTTTGTGTGCATAGACTTGATGAAGCAGAGATCATCGGCATGCTTCGCGAGATGAGGCCAAAGCTCGCTTACCCATGCACCACTTTCTCCGTACTGCTGAAACTTCCACGGAGTCTCTAGTAGTTTGCCATACCCCGCCTTGTCTTTCAGTGATACATCGAGATTTTCAATCCCTTTGAAGGGTAGTTTTTTTCCGTTGTACTGAGTGAGTGCGGGCTTCGGGTCAAACGAATCCACCTGAGAAACACCGCCGTGCATGAAAAGAAATATGACGCGATTGGCTCGAGGCTTATGATCAAAGCCGGAGCCGGCAGCACGTGCAATGCGTTGCGCGAAAGCCTGAAATGCAAGAGCCCCAAAACCACAGGCTGTTGACTGCAACCAATGGCGACGATCGTGGCTCACCGTGAATTGATGACACTGCTTCATACCGTGTTCCTGATGCCACTATTCAATAAACCGAAATTCTGCTGAACAGAATACAACCTGTACAAGTGAAGCAAACGCCTGCTCAAGTGCCTGCCCCCCCTCCATCAACTCAGCAACATATTTCTTACCACGTTGAACTTCATCGTGACCTGCCTGCCGAATGAGAACACGTCGATAGAGTTGCTGAATGCTTTTCTCGATTGTCACATTGTTTTGCAACAAGAGCAAACTCAGAGCGTGTGACATTTCATGAACAAATGGCGAATTCATCATGAACAAGGCCTGAGCCGGCACCGTTGTCATGGCTCGCCTCCCTGTGACAAGATCGGGGTTGGGAAAGTCAAACACAGCTAATGATGGTGGAATAGCACCCCGCACAACAGGCATATACACACTTCGCTGTCGCAATTTTCCAGTTTGCCCCAACGACACATGCCGCTTTCCATTTGTTTGAACAGCATGCATACCGAAATCACTTACTGCAGAATCATGAGACTCGCAGTCAAGCTTCCCTGAAAGTGCCAATATCGAATCACGAATTGTCTCAGCCGGGGCAGGACGCCGGTACTGTTTTTGAACGTTTGATTTTTCGCCAGTTTCCTCCGAAACGTCAGCGACAGCCTGCTGATATGTTTTCGACGTAATAATCTTTCGAATCACACTTTTGACAGACCAATTATTTTTCACAAACTCCTCGGCAAGAAAATCGAGGAGCTCAGGGTTTGATGGAACCGTTCCGCGCACACCAAAGTTGTCGCTCGTTTCCACAATGCCTCGGCCAAACAGATGCTGCCAGATCCGATTGACCATAACCCGAGCAGTCAGTGGATTTTCTTTTGCGGTGATCCACTCAGCCAGCTGCACTCGCCCTGACTCATGAGTTGGGATAGAGAACTGTGTCACACCATTCCAATTCACGACCTGAAGAACACCCCGCGGGACTCTTTCTCCCAGATTTTTTGGTTCTCCACGAACGCGTACATGTAAGTCACCTATGCCTTGTGGCCCATTGTCTTCAGCAGCCATAGCCTTCGGCATTTCGGGACTATCTTTTTTCATATCCGCGAGCGTTTTTTCGAGATTTGCAAGCTCCGCATCCAAGGATGACGTGTCAGTGGGCATGTCTTTCTCAAGATCTTCTACATGCACAAGTCGAACGGCATCAGCAAGAACAGGCTTGTCTGTCCCGTTACCAGCAAGATTCACAACAGCTTTCGTATCAAATTTAAACTGGCCAAGCGGCTGCCATAGCTGATCAATCGAAGGAAGAGCCGTCTGATCAACAACAACTTGATTCTCACCATCGGCATGGTGAACCGTATAACGAACTTTCGTTGCAAGCCCCTTACCACCTCGAAAGCTGACTCGAAGCTCATATTTCCCTGGTTTGGGTAGAGTAGCTTTCCATTGAATTGAAAATGGCGTTTTCTGATTATCTGCCACAAGATAGTGATCACCGACATAATTCGGACGATGAGTCGACTTCCGCCATATCCCTTTTCGAGTAGCGTCACTATCGTCAACGAGTACGCCAACTGCTGAGCCTAAAACTTCCTCTCTTTTCCGCTTTCTCTGCTGAATCCTTTCCTCAATATCTCTTACCTTTAAACGGAACGCTTCCAACCGTTGCTTCTCGTCGTCGTCGATCAGAAGATCTGTTTCTTTCCACCCGGAAACATTGACATTGTTCATGAGAATGCCATCGGTCGTCCGGGTACTGTGGAGGATGCCCGCCATGGCGTAATAGTCTACGGTTGGTATCGGATCAAATTTGTGGTCATGGCAGCGGGCACACCCAAGCGTAAGCCCCATTGTCACTCGACTGATTGTGTCGAGCTGTTCATCAGCAATATCAAGACGCATCTTCTCCTTATCTCGTTCGGTCAACATTTTCGGACCAACCATCAGAAATGTTGTTGCAACGAGCTGCCTATTTCTTTGTTCAATTGTGTCGTACGGAAGAAGATCTCCTGCGATTTGCTCCTGAAGAAACTGATCGTACGGAAGATCGTCATTCAATGCATGAATCACATAGTTTCGATACCGCCACGCCTCTTGATACGTAAGATTGAAATCGTTCCCATTGGAATCTGCGTAGCGAGCAACATCGAGCCAGTGGCGAGCCCACTTTTCTCCGAACTCTTTTCGACCAAAGAGGTCATCGAGAGCTAACTGGACTGCTCGCTCAGGGGATTCACCGTGATAGACCTCATGAAATCCCCTCTGCTCGTCCAGAGTTGGGGGCAGTCCTATGACATCAAGAAACAGCCTTCTCACAAGCTTGTCAGCAGAAGCAGGAGGCGACTGAGGACAAGCAAGCTCATCAATCGATTCATCTTCAGAGAATGTCCGACGTGGCTGAAAAGACCAAAAGCTTTTTCCGGCCTCGATATCTATGACTTTTTTTTCTAGTGCTACCCCTTCGGCTTCTCTTGGGTCGACAGCTCCGTCTGCAATCCACTGAGTAAAGTCTCGAATAACTTTGGATGGGAGCCGCGATTTCGGTGGCATTTCTGACATGTCACCGCTGTAATTTATCGCTAGAAGAACATGACTCTCATTTGGCTTACCAGGAATGATTGCCGGCCCTGAGTCTCCACCAACAATCCATCCTTGTTTGGAATCGAGTCGCAAGCCGCCTTTTGCTTCTCCGGACTCGGCTGAATGGCATTCATAGCAATGTTTGATAAGCACTGGCCTGATATTGGCCTCAAAAAAATCAATTTGTGAAGCACTACCATCGGACGCAACGACATTGGATGCTGCGATTACACCGACGCCAATAAATGCTGAAAGAACGTAGATAATGATTTTGATTTGTGACATTACATCCCACACTATGCCAAATACCCCATACAAATGTCGTGGACGGGCATGCATTATGAAAAGCAATGCCGTAAACCTACTTCGCGAGGATCACTGCAATATCTGCTGCTGACCCAAAATCATTGCCCGTAACTTCGGAGATATTGCGAACTAGTACATAGCGAGCCAATATTTTTTCACCCTCCACACACTGAGCCTGCTTTTCTTTTTTAAATAGATAACGCGCGTACGGCTCTTCTGGAAAGTGATCAGCGTTATCAGATACATAGAATTCTGTTTCTTCAAAAGCACCGTTCCAGCCCTTATCTTGCCTCGCTAAATAGTAGAATCCATTGATCAGTCGGGTTTGACCAAGATCAATCACCAGCTCGTGCGGATGCTTCTTTTTTTCCGGTGAGAACTGCGAGTGCCATACGGTACTCGGCTTTCCATCTATTGCGTATTTCGCAAGGCGATCGTTCGCCTTGTTTTCACTACTCCAGCGAATCAACTTCATCTCTTTGAATGGCACGATATCCTGTTCTGGGATTCGTTGTGCGTTTTTCAGGGGACTTTGATCATTACGCAACGTCCCCCACTTTGCCTTTCGGTCTCGTTCGTGACGCTCTCTACTTTTGTCATAGTACGTTCCGGCTTCAACCGGAGCGTGAGAGTCTTCTGCAAAGGCTTTCATTTTCTCAAGAACATCTGAATGACTATCTGCGACAGATGTGGACTCACTCACATCTCTGGACAGGTCATAAAGTTCCCATGGCTGATTCTTCTTGCTTCCTTTTGGCTTTCCGGGCTGAAGTGCTTTCCATTTCCCGTATCGAACTGCTGTCTGATTCCCGTACTCCCAATACAGCATTTCATGTAACTTCTGCGAGTCGTCTGCCCCCAGAAGCGTCGGAGCAATCGAAATGCCATCGGTATCTTCAGGAGCTTTCGTATCCGTTAAGTCAGCAATCGTTGCCATGAGGTCAGGTTGATAGAAAACAAGATCACGAACCGTATTTGCCGCAACTACTCCAGGCCATCGAACAAGAAACGGAATCTTTAAGCCACCTTCATAAAGATTGCCTTTCCCACCGCGAAACTCCACCCCATTCTCTGGGTTGACATTTGGTCCAAAAAAACCACGCGGATGTTCCTTGCTTTTAAACCGATCCTGCCCCCCATTATCTCCGGTAAAGAACACAATCGTGTTTTCTTCAAGCCCAAGCTCATGCAAAAGATCAAGGACATTCCCAACCTCACGATCAACCATCGAGACCATCGCAGCATAGTTTTTTGTGTCTTGAGAAATCGTTGGGTCACGCATCCATGCTTCATTCTTATACAGTTCCCAGGCAGGGTCATCGGCTGGAATGTCGTACATGCCATGAGGTGGTGTAATCGGCATGTAGCATAAGAAGGGCCTTTCTTTATTTTCTCGTATGAACTGAAGGGCGGCTGCATGAATTGGATACTCTGAATAGTTTTTCCCGGTTCGGCCACCCACATTCCCCTCCAGAACAACCTCTTCACTATTACGAATGAGGTACGGCGTATAGAAAGAGTGTGCGTGCACCTGATCGTAATATCCAAAGAAGACATCGAACCCATGCTTCTCCGGGACGCCGGTAGAATCACGCCCCCCGCAACCCCATTTACCAAACCCTCCCGTGGCATACCCTTTTTGCTTCAGCATTGAAGCAATTGTTTCCTCACCCTCTCGCAAGGGAGTGCCACCATCGTTCGCTCGTACCGATGCATGCCCGGAATGCTTGCCTGTCATAAGATTACAACGCAAAGGAGCACAGACAGGCGAGCCTGCGAGTGCATTGGTGAATCGCATGCCTTCTCGGGCCATCTGATCGATGCGAGGGGTTTTGATATATGGATTCCCCATATGTCCAAGTTCAAAATACGCCAGTTCATCTGACATGATGTAGACAATATTTGGCGGATTCTCACCACGGACAGTGCCCGTGCAGACCCATGCAACAAACAGCAAAGCACCCAGTTGCAACCATTTCAAAAAAATCATACCCCTCACCCCGTATAAGCATTCATTCAATCAACTACTCAATGCACACTTTAATTCTCAAGAAAGCTGCGACTCGCCACAATTTCTTGAATAAGATCGCGCAGACCCTTTTCTGGCTTACTTATCTCTTGGACAATCTCATCAATGACAGGCCTGTCACTGACTTCTAATTCGCGGCCTAAAGCATATGCAAGTAGCTTTTCCGTGATACAGCGAGCGAACTGATCCTTTCGCCGAAGGAGAGCCTCTTGGAATTCCACTGGAGTCTCGAACGAATCTCCATCAGGCATCTTCCCTGAGGAATCAATCGAAACTTTTCCGTCATATTTATCTCGCCATCCACCAATAGCATCATAGTTTTCAAGTGCAAACCCAAGCGGATCAATTTTTCGATGACACTCAGCACACGTTGCAACATTGCGGTGCTTTTCAAGTTGATCACGAATACTGAGAGCACCACGGATATCCGGCTCAATAAGCGGCACGTCGGGTGGCGGTGGCGGTGGGGAATAGCCAAGCACTTTTTCAAGCACATAAATACCACGAACAACAGGTGATGTATCAACACCATTTGCTGACGCCGTCAGGAATGCACCATGGCCAATCAATCCGCCCCGTCGACCTCCTTGTAGTGATACTCTTTGCAACTCATTACCTTGGATACCCTCAATACCGTAATGCAAGGCGAGTTCACGGTTCAAAAACGAATAATCAGCATCCAGAAAATCCTGAACATTCCGGTTTGTATCGAGCACATGCCGAAAGAATAATTCCGTTTCTTGACGCATCGCTGCCTGAAGATTGTCTCGGTAATATTCAAGAAATTCTTCCGATGGAGGCATCGTTCCGATATTATCCAGGTCTAACCATCGCCGCACAAAATGATGCACAAATCGTTCAGAACGTGGATCAGCAAGCATGCGTGTGACTTGTTCTGGCAACTCAGCTTTTAATTTATTATTCGTTGCCAAGCGAAGTAACATTTCGTCTGGCGGTGATGACCAAAGAAAATAGGACAGCCTCGAAGCCAGTGCAATTTCTTCGAGTGGACCTTCACCGAGATTCAAATATAAGAACCCTGGTGCACAGAGAATGGCCTGACATCCAAGTTGAAATGCCTCCAGAGGATCAACTCCTGCTTTCAAACTATCAGCAACAAGGTTCTGAATTGGTTCAACTTCGCCCTCAACGGGTAGGCGTCGAAATGCTTTTTCAGCGAATAACTTAAGCTGCTGATGTATTGTCTCGGCATCGAGTTCCTCACGAGTCAACTCCCCATAGAGTGCACGATGCCCGGCGGTTGGCCAGACATCAACGTGCGGGCCCTCTATTCCAATTTCCCACACGCGCAGACGCGGTCCCTGATATCCCTTGAGTACCCCATGCGCTTTTTCGAGACCACCTTTCATATCAACAAACGGCTTGAATTCAGGTTTGTCGGCAGCGTGTGTTGTCAGCATTCGCACCATTCGTTTGGCAGCCATCGGCCCATTACGAAAGCGAACTTCCGGCTCAAATCCTGCTTCCATATAGACCTCCCACTCAAACCACTCAGGTTCTTCATTCGTCAGCTCGACTCTCGCCAAGGAAATCATTTTTGAAACATTCCCAGTACTTACAACACTTCCCCGTCGATCGACAGCAGCGATTTCCATAACCAACGGATCACCATTGCGAAAATCACCCAGTGCTTTTCCATAGTCATGGTGACGACTTATAGCTGCCGCCTTCACACGAATGGTGTATATACCACTATGCGGCACACCACCCTGCCGAACCAAGGGAAGAAATCCGATATGCCCACCACGATAGTGACGACCATAGAGATCCGTGAAAGGCGTATCGGGTGTAAAGCGAAAGCGATCAACTTTGAACAGTTTTGGTAAGTCTTCGTAGCCTTTCCCACTAAAATAGAAAGGGGATGCTTGCCTGTAACTTTTCGCAACTGGTCGTTTCCCGAACTTCGTGGCGCGATGAATAGCTTCTTCAGCCGCGCTTAAGTAATGATCCATTAACATGCCAGAGGTAACGAGACCAGCACCGTTGTTATCGAACCCGTCAACCACAACCTCCTCAGGAAAATCTTCTGACGGATTCCAGACCTCAACATCGAGTCCGAGTAGATCCCCGATCGTTTGCCGATACTCCCATGCATTGAGCCGCCGAAGCACACTATGCCCACCAGACGTGTTGAGTTCGGCATGAGCAGTTTCAATGCGCCGAGTAAGCGAATCAATCATGGCAAGACGTTCGTCAGGGGAAGGCTGGGGCTTCCCTTCTGGTGGCATGCTTTCAAGATTCAGTTGATCCACAACCTCTTGGTAACGACCCAAGTCATCGAGAGTCTTAATTTTTGATGAAAGCGTATCGAATCGGCGGTCAGCTTTTTGTTTCTGATCACCGTGACATTGGATGCAATATTTTTCAAGAAACACCGCTGCGTTCTGGCCAGCTGCATTTTGTTCAACTGTGCTTTGGTCCGCGATAGCGAATACGCTCAGGCCATGAAAAATAATGGCGGCATAAATGACGGCACAGTAGATTGTGGTTTTCATGCCACTCTCCTATCCAATTTCCAT
>WLWH01002205.1_pt1 | contig 11285 bp, 16 predicted proteins | sample 6712741 | NCBI WGS metagenome assembly WLWH01 (sample SAMN12718694, study PRJNA515312) | sponge metagenome | isolation source: marine sponge | host: Mycale hentscheli | place: New Zealand: South Island, Marlborough, Capsize Point | collected 2003-05-01 | reverse complement strand
TGAAAATAATTCAAAGACTGGGATAATGACAAACAATAAACAAAAGTTAAAAGCATATTTAAAAGAGGAGTTAAAATGTGTAGAGCATCACACAAACGAATTAATTAAAAACATATATGCTAGAGGAACAGAGCAAGAATTTAAAACAGATATTGAAACGATTGAGGAAATATTTTCTTACTGGTCGCACCACATAAAAGATTTATAATGACAAACAAAAAGGAATTAGAATGGTTCAAAAGATATGAGGATTATATACATAAAGCTTATACAATTATTGACGCTGAGGCTTGCGCCTATGCTGACGGAGATAAAGAATATAAAGAAAACTTTAATAATTAAACAAATGGAAATAACAGATAAAGAAATTGTTGATATACTATACAAAGTATATCCTAAAATATTTAATAACATTGTAGATACAATAGAAAACCAGGAAGAATTATGAATAAAGAAAAATTAATAAATAAAGAATTTAGCTACCCTTCAATTGAGTTCAGCTATAAATGGACTGATTCAGAACTAGATAAAACTTTTGATAATGTTTTAACTGGGGCGGCTCTAACTAACATTCCTTTCATTAAAGGTTTAAAGTCAATTGAATTGGCTGAAATTTTCTCTGATTCTGATACTGAATTAGAAACTAATAATAATTTAAAATTAAATAATATGGATAGTATTTTAGAAAGCATTGGTAATTTAACCGATGAAGAAAAAATTGTGTTACTTGGAAAACTTCAAGGCATGATTAAAACTGAAGAAAAAGAAGAAATTATAACCTCTGATCATAAAGATGATATGTCGGGACATAAAGATGACAAAGAAATGTCAAAAGATAAAGATATGTCAGAAAAAGATTCTGAAGAAGTAGAAAAGCTAAAAAGTAAAATAGCATTACAAGAAAAAGAATTACATTTTTCTGAACTATTAATTAATGGTAAAGTTGTTCCTGCTCAAAAAGAAGCTTTTTTATCAGATGATATTGTAGGAGTTATCAATAACTCTTCTTCTAAAGAAATAAATTTAAGTCAAGAATCTTCTTCTGAAATTCCTGTTGAGCCTAAAAAAGAAAAAATTGACTCTCCAGAAAAAGCACAAGAAAAACTTTCTTTAATTGCTTCTGATCTAAGAAAAGAAAACTCTAGTCTAGATTTTTCTGATTCAATGAAAGAAGCCGTAAGAAAAAATCCTGATTTAAGCAAAATTTATAATCAAATTCAATAATAACAATTAAATATAAAAAATTATGACAAGTTTTAATGTTCCTGTAACTAATTCTAATAAAAGAGCTGGTGCAGATTTATCAGCTGAAAGCAACCTTTATAAAGCTTTAGTTAATGATAGCAATGGTGATCTTATTATTGCTGGTGCTAATGCTGCTAGTGTTGGTTTCTTAGCTAATTCACCAAAAACAGGTGAAGCAACTGAATTTTACACTCTTGGCGGTGGTGCTAAAGGTAGAGCTGGTGCAGTAATTGCTGCTGGTGATCTTCTTGCAACTGATGCAAATGGCGACCTTGTTGTTGCAACTACTGGGCAATTTGCCGTTGCTAGAGCAAATAATTCAGCTGTTGTTGGTGATATCTTTGCTATCCAGCCAATAATTGCACAATTAAATTAATAATAACAATTAAATATAAAAAATTATGACAACTCAAAATAGACCTTTAGTTGAGAAGCTACTTACTGAAGTATCAACTAAATATGAACCATATGGCTATATTTCTGAAAAGATTTTACCTACAATTACCGTAAAAATGACTGCTGGTAAAATTGGCGGTTATAAAATGCCAAAAACTGGACCTGATTCTGGTTATTACTTACACTCTGGTGACGGTGAATATCAAAGAGTTACTCAAAGCGCTAAAACTTTAACTAGTTATATTTTAGAAAAAGCTGCCATTGGTGAAGTAATTACTGAAGAAGATTTTGCAAATGTAGAAGATCCTTTTGAAGCTAGAAGTGATACTACTGAACATTTAACAGAGCTTATTTGGGCTGATAAAGAAAAATCACTTGCTAATTTCTTAAATGATAATACAAAATATAGTGCTTCTAATACTTCCGCTTTATCTGGAACTGATCAATATAGTGACATTTCAAATTCTAAACCTTTAGAAGATTCTGCTGTTGCTAGAGAAGCTATCAGATCTAAAACTGGCATGGCTCCTAATATTGCTATTATGAGTTCTGAAGTTTATGATTATCTAAGAATTAATCAACAGTTAAGAGATACTTTTGGTGCTAAATATGCTGGTAATGGCAGATTGGATACTAAAGCCTTAGCTCTAGCTTTAGATGTTGAAGAGGTTCTAGTTGGTGAAGCTCATGCCGATTTTGCTGTTGAAGGACAACCTAGCGATATCAGATCAATCTGGGGCAAGACTTTAATTTACGCTGTTGCTCCTAGAGCTGCACGCCGTAAACAAATTACTTTAGGTTATAGAGTGCAAAAAAATACACCTAGAAGAATAACTAGGGTAAATTTACAAGATCCAGTAGGAGCCGAAAAAATCCTTATGGATGATTGGTACCAACAAAAAATTATCAATATAGATGCTGCTTATCTATATACTGATGCTATTGCATAAATAATTTTTAGATTTTTATTATGAGTAATAAAGAAAAAAAAGTTAGTAAAAAGAAGGAGCAGGAAAAAAAGCCTGCTTCTTCTAAGACTATAAAATATATTGTAATTGCTAATGTTAAAGAAAATGGAAAGTTTTTTAAAATTGGCAATGAATACAAAGGAGAAAATATAGAAAGCTTTTTAAAGAAAGGCTATATTAAAAAAGATTAATATTTTTTGATTTAATTAATGAGTTATTCAAGCGTTGCAGATATTGCGAGAGAATTTAAGAATATTGAATTTACAACAACATCTAGTGTTACTATTGATGATGTACAAAGCTTTATAGATCAAAATGACTCATTAATTGATCAATACTTATCACCAGTTTATCTCTTGCCAATAGTAAGTGCAAAAGCTCTTGATGTATTAAAAAGGATACAAATTTCTCTAGTGGCAGCTAGGGTTTCATCAATAGTCAATATAAAACAAAACAACCAACCAGCCTTAGCAAAACAAGAACTAAATAAAAGAAACTATGCTGACTGGGCAATGATGCACCTAAAAGAATTAGCTAATAGAACTTTATATTTAGAAGATGCTGCATTAATTAATTCTGATTATGGTATGGAATCTTATACATTAAGTAATCATATTTATCCAGAATTTGAGAAGGGGGTTAAGCAATGGTAACTTTTTCAATAAAAAATAAAGCACAATTTAATCAATTATTAGATAAAGTTAGTAAACTAGGTTCTAATCGCTTTATTATGGGTGAAATGGCCAGAATTGTTAAAAAGTTTAATAAAGCTAATTTCACACTAAAAGGCAGCGGACAATATAAGCCATTAAGTGCAAAATATTTTGAAAGGAAAAAAAGATTTAAACCATCTGCTCCAATATTAGTTTATATTGGAGATTTAAGAGACTCAATAGGAGCTATTACTGCTAACTCAATATTAAAAATTACTGCTTTTTCTGCAACAATAGGCACAAAGCTACCTTATGCAAAATATTTGGATGAAGGTACCTCTAAAATGGCAGCAAGACCGCCCTTATTTCTAACTGATGTAATGGTCAGACAAATGATGGCAAGCTATGATAAAAATATTGCTAGGGGGTTAAGAACAGTATGAGCAAGATTGATATTGAAACAGTAGAAAATAAAATATTAGAAATTATTCAAGCTAATTTTAATAATAAAATTGCTGAAATAAATACAGATAAAGGTGATAGCCTTTTAACTAATATTGATAAATATATGAATAACTTTTATGAAGAGGTTACAAATTATAATCAATTTATCTTTTACAGTATGGATAATCCAGTTGTTACAAGTAATGCAGGAGCTAAATTTGGCACAGATTGGGAAATGATTGTGGAAGTATTTTTAAATAATACTAATAATGAAACTACTACAAGATCAAAAATATATAGATATACTAGGGCTTTATATGAGATCATACAAGAAAATCAAAGCTCAATAACTAAATATTGCTCTTTACCAGAAATATCAGCTTTAGCACCTCAAAGCGTAACTGATATAAATAACGAGACCCCTTATCAAATAGGAGGGATAAGAATAAAAATTAATATTAATTAATTATGAAAAAAGAAAAGAAAGAAAAAAAAGAATTAAATAATGATATGATTGCAAAAAAAGATCATACCATTTTTAAAAATGATTTTAAACTAGTAATAAAAGAAGGGGATATTTTAAAAGATATACCTAGCGAATTTATTGCAACACTTAAAACAGAAAAAGTAATATAATAATAACAATTAAATATAAAAAATTATGTCAATTAATAATTCAATGTTTGGTATAGATTCAATTATACCTTATAATTTAAAAACAGGTTTACCAATTAGCAAAACTCCATTTAAAGTAGTTGGATCTTTTGCAACTAATGTAACTCAAGAAATAATTGATCTTATGGGCGGTTCTTCTTTTGATGCTTTTGATACAGAATTAGGAGCTAGAACTTTTGAAGGAACTATGCTATTAAGACAATATCCAGATGCTTTAATTGAAATTGCCACTGGCGTTACTCCAACTGATAATGCTGCTGAAGCTAACGGCTCGGTAAGTTCTTTATTAAATGTAAATGGTGTTAGTGTTTCTGATGCTACAATAGGTATTGATTCTGTTGCCTTAACTGCTGGAGCTTCTGCTGATGTTAAATATGCAAGAATAGTAGTTAAAGCTGTATCACCAACTACTGTTGATGTTTATGCTTCATCTGATGTTGATTTTGCACAAGGAACTGATGCTGCTTTTATTGCAGGTTCTCAAAAAATAAATGCAACTCCTTTAACAATAACCAACGGCGGCACAACTGCAGTTGCTGGATTTGGTATTGAATTTATTGGTGGTTCTGCTGTTGATTTTAATATTGATGATACCGCCTCTTTTGTATCAAAGCCTGCTAATAGCGGTTCAAGAGAAGTTAATATTGGAAGTCCACTAGCAACTCCAAAAAGTATTGGTTTACTTGCATACACTCAAAGAACTTCAGAAGGTTCTATGTATGAATTAAATATTTATTCTGCTTTAGTTGCTGGCTTGCCTATTAACTTAACAGAAAAAGCATTCTCTGAAGCTGAATTGACTTTTAAAGCTAAAAGAGCAACAAATATATTTACTGGACAAGAGGGATTATTTTCTATAAATCAAGTTAATTCTAACAGTATTTAATAATGAGCATAAACGACAAATCGTTTAGAGAGTTCTTGACACCACAAAGGACTCTCTCCTTAAAAACAAAAAAAGGCAAAACTTCAAGAAGCTATAAATTGAGAAGAGTTAATCTCAATACAATGCTTGATATGGATGAGGCTTTTGCAACTGAAGAAAAGCCGAACGGTTTTCAAAATGCTTTAGATAGAATTGCCAAAGGTGATAATATTGTAAGTAGTAAGTTCTTATATATTCTTATAGAAGATAAGACAGATTTTGCTACTTTTGATGATTTTATAAAAGAATTAAATAAATATAGTTTAAATGTAACAGAACTTGCAACATTATTTAATAAAATAATTAATGATGCAGTTCCAATTGATAAAAAAAAAGTAGCAGTAAAGGGGTTCAAAATAATACAAGGATTAACAGTCTTCATTTTTATGAGTTGTACGATTCTATTGCTACACGATATAACTATACTATTGAGCAATTTGCAGAATTAACAATAAAGCAGATTTACAATATAATAAAAGTTGTTAAAAAACGCACAGCGGAAGAATATAAATTAAGAGCAACCTTGCACGGTTTTAAAGTAAAGCAAGATATAAATGATAATTATGATGATGATATTATTGATGAAATAGAAAATATAAGTGAAGAGGAAAAAATAAAAAGAGAACAAATTGTATTAAAAAGATTTAATGATTTAAAATGCCAACAGACAAAAATTTAGTAATACAAATAAAGGCAAATGTTGATAACTTTAATAATAGATTAAAGGAGGCTAGGAGCGAAACAGAGAAGCTTCAACAACAGTTTAGCAGTATTTCTAAAAAGGCAGCAGTAGGGTTTGCAGCAACAACCACAGCGGCAGGATTAACAGTCAAAGCTTTTGCCAGTTATGAACAGGCATTAATAGGGGTTGCAAAAACAACAGGCCTTGCAGGAAAAGATCTGGCTAATTTTAGCAAAGGAATTGATAATTTATCAAAGGAAATACCGAATTTAAGCCCTAAACAATTACTTAATTTAGCACAAACAGCAGGGCAGTTAGGTATCAAAGGCAAAGATAATCTATTAAAATTTACTGAAACCTATGCAAAATTAGGCACAGCAACAAATATTGTAGGAGAAGAGGGAGCAGCAGCAATAGCAAAGTTATTAAATGTTACAGGCGAAGGAGTTCAAGAAATAGAAAAATTTGGCAATGTAATTGTATCTTTAGGAAATGATTCAGCCGTAACAGAAGCAGGAATTTTAGGCATAGCAACTAGATTATCTGGCTTAGCTGCTTTTGGTGCTGATACTACTGATATTTTGGCAATAGGTGCAGCTTTAAAAAGTGTTGGTATAGAGGCGGAAAGCGGCGGAACTTCAGTATCCTTAGCGTTTGACGCAATATCATCATCTATAACAGAGGGTGGAGAAAAGCTAGAAACATTAAAAAAAATCACAGGATTAACAGCTGAAGAATTAAAAAAGAAATTTGCAGAAGATTCAATACAAGTTTTTCAATTATTATCAGAAGGAATTGCAAGAGTGCCTGCAAATGATCTAAAAAACAATCTTGATTCTTTAGGCTTATCAGGGGTTAGAGTCAGGGAAATGTTCAGAAAGTTATCAAAGGCTGGCGGAATTTTATCAAAGTCTTTAGATCTTGCAAATAAATCAGCAACAGAGGGAGCTGCTTTACAAAATGAATTTGAAGAAGCTGCAAAGTCTTTAAATTCACAATTTGGATTTGCGAAAAACGCGGTTTTAATACTTTCCAAAAATATTGGTAAAGAATTAGCTCCAACAGTTAGAAGTATATTAAAAAGCTTTACAAACTTTATTAATAAAATTAATGATCTAGGCGAAGGAACAGCAAAAATAATAGCAAAAACTCTAAAATGGATTACAGTTGCCACAGGATTAACCGTAGCCATTGGAGTTTTAGGAACAGCAGTATTGGTTCTAAGAAACGGAATGGTAGCTTTAGGCATTGCCACAAAGGCGGCTTTTGGTAAATTATCTTTAATAATTACAGCTGTTAGTTTAGCAGCAGCAGGCTTTAGTAAATTAAAAGATGCAATTGATAATATTGGGTCAACAGAAAGTGAATTAAAAAAAGTAGGAGATAAACTTGATGAATTAAGAGAAAAAGAAAAGAAATATCAAGATAAGATTACAAATGGCTTTAATATATTTAAAGCAGGCAATCAAGAAAAGCTAGAGGGAATACAAAAAGAAATAGCTGAACAAGAAAAGCTAGAAGCATTATTGCAAAAACAGTTAGAAAAACAGCAAGAAATAAACGAAGCTAAATTAACACCAGCAACAGCAAGTCAAGATCCAGCAACACAAGAGGCAGCTCCACAAGTTGCAATGGAAGCAGGAGCAGAGCAAACAGAAGAAGTAATTGGAGAAGAAAAAAGAAGAACACAATTAAAAATTGAAAATGCAAGAAGAGAAGCAGAAGAATTAAAAGCTATTAGAGATGGAGCTAATCAAAGCGAATTAGGACAATTAAGAGAAAAAAACGAACTTATAAAAGAATTACAACAAGTTAGACTAGAAGAAGAATTACTACAAGAAGAATTAAAAAATACGACTAAAGGATCAGCAAGAGAAGCAGAAATACAATCTGAATTAGATTTCCTAGCACAAAAAAGAGAAAACTTATTAGATCATCAAGAGCAATTAACAGAAATAGAAGAAGAATATCAGGAGGCCAAAAAAGAAAGAGATGATATTTATAATGAATTATCAGATGAAGACAAAAAAGGTAGAGATGAAAAAGAAATTGAAGACCTTAAAAGCAAGCTAAAAACTAAAGAGGAATTAGAAAAACAAAATACAGCAAGAACAGCAACAAGAGTAAATCAAGAAAACAGAAGGTTCTTAGAAATGAGAAGAAAGCATGGCGATGCAATTGCTAAAATTGATAAGTTTTTAAACAGTAAAAAGGTAAATGAAGCTAAACAAACTTTTAGTTCATTAAGAGCATTAACAGAAAGCGAAAATGGCAAAATGAAAGCCATTGGCAAAGCCGCCGCCCTTGCAGATATAGCAATAAGTACAGCAAAGGGAGCTTTACAAGCTTATACAGCATTAACGCCAATTCCTATTGTTGGGCCAGCCTTAGGTATTGCAGCCGCCGCCGCTTTAACTGCTTTTGGTGTTGAAAAGGCCGCCAAAGTAAATGCAGCCGCTAAAGGTGGTATAGTTAGAAATGGAGCAAGAGGGATTGATGATCAACCATTTATGCTAACAAGAGGCGAGGCTGTAACTCCTGCCGATGTTACACCAGCCTTATTAAATACTTTTGAAGAGCTTAGAAATATAAGAAATAATGGCGGCTTATTAGATACTTTACTTGATGTAAAGCCTAATATTTCAAGCACAGTAATTAATAATAATACTGGTAATAGTTTTGAAAATATAGATGAAGAAGAAAGAGGAAATATTAATGTAACAATTGCAATGGAAGATGACGCAGCAGATATTTTTACAGCTCAACAAAGAGAGAATGATAATCTTAATATAGGAATAATAACAGCATGATAACAGGAGGAATAAAATTTTTTAAAAGAAGTAAAGCTTTATTTTTAGATGGAGCTAGTGCAATTGCTAGTAGCAATAGTGATGTTGCTAATAATATTTTATCTAGCAATAAGTTTATTAAGTGGGAAAGCTTTGGCTCTAATGATATGACAACTGAAACAATAGAGATTACTTTTGATTCAGCAACAATTAATAGAATTTTCTTAATATCAACCAACTTTAAAGAATTTACTATAAAATATGATGTAGCTGGAACGCCTACAGATTTTACAAATGTTTTAAGTCTTGATAGTGAATTAAATGAAATAGAAGAAACTAATTATAATAAAGATACTGCATATTATGAATTTGATTCTGTAACTACTGATAAAATTTATATTACAGTAATGACAACACAGATTGCAGATCAGGAAAAAAGCTTAGAAAGATTTTATGCAACAGAAGAAATTGGAACTTTAACAGGTTATCCAATAGTATCTAAGGAAGAACTAGACCAAAATATAAATAAGCAAGAAACTTTATCTGGCAATATGTCAATTCAAAAAAGGATTGAAACTTTTAATGCTACTTTATCATTTAAGAATTATACACCTAATCAAAATGATTATGATATAATGAATGATATTACAGTATCAATAGAGCCTTTCTTGGTTTGGTTATGCGGTGGTAAGTTTGGAGATAATTTTAGAGTAGCAAGAAGAAACTGGCTTTTAAAAGATGTTTACAATGTACAGGCAATCAGCAAGCTTTCTTTTAAATGGAATAAAAACATCTATTTAGCTGGCTTTAGTGGTAATGTTAAATTAACTCAAAGCACAGAAGCATTATGACACAATCAAGGCTACAATACAAAGTTTTAATAACTCCACTAATAGCAAAAAACACTTATGGTGAAACTCTAGATATTACAGCCGATATTGATATATCTGAATTTGTGTCAGAAAAAGGAATTGGAAAAATTAAAAGTCAAGTAGATAATGGTGATTATGATTTTGGAATATTTAGCTTTACTGATATTACTTTAAATGTAATTAATTATTCTGGTAAATTTAATGATGAAAGCAGCAGCTATTCTATTTTTTCATTTAGAAGAGATTTAGCAAAAATTAAAGTTCAATTTACAGATTCTTATAATGAAACGACTTTAATGTTTGAAGGTATTGTAAATGATGAAGCTACAAGGCAAGATAATAATAAAGGAACTGTAAAATTTAAAGTTTTATCTTATAGTTCAATATTTAATAAAACTAAAATACCAGCAGGTATAATTAGTAATGGCACAACATTATCTGCAGCAATAGAAAGAATATTAAATTTAACCGATATAAAAGCAATATTAAATTTTGATCCTATAAACTTAAATGTTGGTTATGATACAACTATTGATGACGGCTCTAAATTTGATAATAAAAAAGTAAAAGATGCAATAAATCAATTGCTTTTAGCAAGTTCTTCAATATTATATATTGATGATAGCCAAAATATGATTGTGACTACAAGATCAGAAGAGGGAATTATTCATAATTATTTTGGCGGATTTGATAGGTTTGGAAGAGAAAATATATTAAAGATTAATAAATTCAATAACGGATTGCAAAGAATGTTTAATGCAATTGATGTTAATGGAGTTAGTATTGAAGATCCTATATCTATTAATAGATTAGGAATTAGAACAAAGTCTTTAAATTTTGATTTTTTAAATGATTCTAATAAATATCAACCAATAGCTACTAGAATATTAGATGATTTTAAATTTCAAAGAACAGAAATGGAAATGGAAGTAAGAACCAAAGATGCAAAAAATGTATCTTTATTGGATTTGGTAACAATTAATTATACAGCCGCTTATTATCCAGCGAATGATAATGAATATTTGCCATTATATGGGATTAGTAAATATGGGCAAGATAATTATCCATTAACAATTAATCCGTTGCCAATTAGGAGTAATGAATTATTTAAAGTTATTGGAATTTTTGAAGATCCAAAGTCTTTAAAAACAGTTTTAAAATTGAGGTCTTCAGGTAGGGCTTTAGAGGGTGGAGTGGAAACATTACCAGTTTATGGGCAAGCAGTATATGGTTCAAGCATATATCAAGCGGCTTAATATTAATATTATTTTATGTAAAATATGGCAGAAACAAATATAACAGCAGACAAAGTTAATGGTCAGGTAATACAAGCTGATCATGTCAATGAGCTTAAAAGCGCTCTTGTTACTACATTATCAGGCAGAGATGCTTCAGGAACAATGACAGCAGGGCAACAACTAGGGAGCGCAACTTATCCTTGGGGATTGGCTTATATTGATAGCCTTATTAGTAATGGAAGTTTAATTGATTTTAGCAGCTTAACTACAGAATCAAATAAAATAAAATCAGGACAAACAAGATCAACAAGTGATCAAGCTGATTTTATAAGAGCCTTAGGAACTTCACCAGCTGCTGATATACAAGGCGGAACAACTCCTTTATCTCTTGTTATTAA
>WLWH01002204.1_pt1 | contig 11293 bp, 13 predicted proteins | sample 6712741 | NCBI WGS metagenome assembly WLWH01 (sample SAMN12718694, study PRJNA515312) | sponge metagenome | isolation source: marine sponge | host: Mycale hentscheli | place: New Zealand: South Island, Marlborough, Capsize Point | collected 2003-05-01 | reverse complement strand
AAGCAAGAATTTGGATACGGTATGCAATCGATGGGCGCTCAGTTTGATTTTCAAAATCAATACGCGAACGCACAGAACTCCCGTGATTTAGGAATGCTTGCGGCTACTGGTCAGCAAGATAGGATGAATATTAAAGAGTCAGCAAATCAATCTCGCTTAGGAGATATCGTCAAAGGAGAGCAGTCACGTCTGAATATTACTACTCAAGGTAAGCAGGACAGACAGAATATTACTCAGCAGGGTAAGGTAGATATCAATAAGATTGGAGCTCAAGGCAATCAAGATAGACAAAATATTGGAGCTCAAGGTTCACAAGATAGGCAAAATATCAGTGCTCAAGGTACTCAGGACAGAGCCAACATTGGAGCGCAGGGTAGAGTAGACCTAAGTAAAATTGGAGCTCAAGGCTCACAAGATAGGTTGAACATTGGAGCCCAGGGCGACCAAGATGTACGCAGAATTGGAGCACAAGGAGATCAAGATAGACAAAACATTGGTGCTCAAGGTGACCAAGATGTCCGTAAGATTGGAGCGCAAGGAGATCAAGATAGGCAAAATATTGGAGCACAGGGTGACGACAATCGCAAGACTATGGATAAAGAAGACCAGATCACTGCTACTAGGAATAGCCGTCAGCAGGCACGTAGTCGTTCTCTTGCTAGAGCGTTCTAATGACTACAACAAAGACAACGACTGGACGTGTATATCTGACGGCTGTCGATCAATGGCTTGATAGTCTCCCAGCATCTGAGTCAGAAGACTTTAAAGAATTTGCTGAGGTAACTCCTTCTGTAATTGAAATTTGGGTATATGCCGGAATCGTAGGTTACGAAGGCACATTCAACGATTTGAGTCGTTGGATTAAAATGAAGTATAAGAAGCTTAATCGTCGTGAAATCCTTAATAGTGAAATTGCTGCTCTTCATTCCGATATTCAAGAGTTACGAATGGCAATCACCTCCGGGGAGATTAAAGGTGACAACGGATGTGCCCGACTGGCTGCGTTAGAAAAAGAACTGCGCTCACATATTGAGACGTCAGATCGTATGAATAAGACAACTGATAAGCGTGGTTTAATTCTTGCTGGTGCTGATCGTGTGATGCGTGAGCTAACAGCAATCTTTAAAGATGATCCACAGTTTGCTGAGCCTATTGAGAACGCAATGAATGCTGTGTGGTCAAAAGTGTATAGCGAGATTACAAGCTAATGTATGGCGCTCCAGTTACAGGACCAATGGAGATACCTAGAGAGGTATACAGAAGTCCTAATGCTCCACCACCACCAGAATTAAAAGAACTTCCGCAGATTAATGATGCGAAAGTATCTGGTCTACGGTTACAAGGAACTCTTGCTAAAGCATTACCAGGAATTAAAGAAGCCGGTTCTATGACGAACGTTCGTCGTATGGAAGCAGAGCAGTATGCAGCAGAGATTGGAGCAGCATTTGATATTTCTAGGCAACAGCAACAAAGAAGTAATGCAATAGCTCGTGCAAAAAATCGAAGAATGGAAAGAGCCTCTAAGAAATTTGGGGTACGTTAGACTTAATCTAAAGTATTAACTTTATGGCAATACCTAGCGCAGCATTAGCGTATCGAAGATCAGCACTAATGACAGCGACTAAGGTAACTGTCAAACCACCAAGTGAAGAAGTACTGAGAGCGAGAGACGACTTCAAAGACTTCTGCGTATATATGAACAAAGCTCCAGCCAAACATATGATGGAATGGCATAACGAGCTATGTACTGGTGAAGATAGCGAGTGTCTAATAGGTATAGGTGGGCCTAATACAGCGATTCTTGCACCACGTGGTTCAGCTAAATCCACAGTGCTGGGATTGTTTGCTGCTTGGATGATTGGCAGACACGCTGCTGCTAAACAAATGCTGCGTATCCTATATATCGCCTATATGGTTGATATCAGTAGAGCTAAGTCGGCAACCATTAAAGGCATTCTTACAAGCAATAAGTACAGAGAGATATTCCCAATGGTGAGGCTCTCGAAGATTAAACGTTCAGATGAATATTGGAGTATTGACTATGACTTTGCAGGGATTGATACAGCAGGTGAAGAAGCTTTCACAATTGCGTGTGGGGGTCTCAAGGGAGCCATTACTTCAAAAAGATCCCAGTTGGTGCTTATCGATGACCCTATCAAGTCGGCAGCCTCAATCAACAATCCGGATATTCGCCGTGAGATGGAACAGACATGGTCTAATGTTATTGCACCGACGATGTTTCAAGGAGCAAGGGCTATATGCCTGGGTACCCGTTTTCACTTTGACGACGTTCACGCAACCCTTTTCGTACCCAAGAACAATTGGAAGCAGATAGTTCAAAAGGCTGTTATTACAGACGCTGACGGAAGGCAACGTTCGTACTGGCCAGAGTTCTGGTCAATGAAGTACTTGAACGAACGCAAGATGGAGGACCGTATTGCTTTCGCATATCAGTACCTCAACACTGCTGTTAAATCAACAGACGTTGGCATCTCACCAGAGCTTGTTATTAAAGGAGAAGTACCAGAAGACTATGACTGCCTAGGTGTAGGTATTGACCTTAGTGCTGGATTACGTGAGAAGAATGACTGGACTGTAATGACGTTAGGTGGAATTAAGGATGGAAAGATATATCTAATTGACCAGAGACGTGCTCGCACAATGGGCAACCTAGAGAAAATGGACACACTATGTGAAATGTTGGCTGACTGGAACATACTTATGGAGAATGACGAAGGTCAGTTCTTCCCAACGATGTCGCCGTGTGTGATATGGCCAGAAGCTGTAGCTTATCAAAACTCATTTGAAGGTGACTTCAAACGTGTAGTTCTTGAGCAGCGTGCTTTATATAACCTGAGCGTATCCCCAGTCAAAGGTTTCAAAGGAGACAAACTAGCAAGATTACGTGGTGTACTCGGTTTATATGAACACGGAAAAGTAGTTTGGAATAAGTGGCGTAAATGGGATGTATTAGAAGAAGAGCTACTTAACTTTGGACAAACAACTCACGATGACGCAGTAGACAGTATGGTATTAACAATGGGAGGATTATTGAGACGAGGTAATTTACAAATTGACTACAATAGTAGCAGCTTTGATTTATAGATTACGAAATGGCTAAATCTCGTATGGCTGGCGACAAGTTAAAAGATTCCACACCTAACGAGCATGAAGCTGTAGGTATCGGTAATTACAACACCAAAGACTACGCTACTAATAATAAGTATGGTCAAGACCTAAGCGACATTTCCTATAAAGAGGGTATTGAAGAGCACTTTGGCGGTGACGGCTCTATTGGTGGAAATGATGTTAAAGACATGATGAAAGCAGGATATAGTGCTGATGATATTTATAACTTCTCTAAAAAGAGAGGCTTGAACTATAACAAGCATGGCCGTGAATACCTAAAGCGTGAAGGCGATTTTAACATCGGTAAAGGATCAGATCAGTGGGGTGATGTCTTTGGAAAGAAAGATGATGTAGTCACTCCAACACCAGAAACAGATCCCAAAGATCCAGAAGTAACAATTCCAGAAAATGAACGCCCCTCAGCTCCAGTTCAAACTATTAATCCAACTCCAATTTATGGTGGACCGGGGAGCGGTCCTACTCAGAATGTTAATCAAGATAATGATCAAACCTCAACCGTTGTTGGTGATGGTAATACTGTAAATCAAAATCAAGATAATAGTATTAGTCAAGGAGGTTATAGCTCTAAACGAAGGTTTATGGCTCAGGGCATGAAGGATGATTATGTACTTAACCTGATGAACCGTACTGGAGTTTGAAGCAATGCCTAAAGTATCAGATGAAGTAAAAGCAAAACGTAAGCAGCATCGTGCTGATCATTACACCGATAATGATCGTGCATTAAATGGTGGTGGTAAAGTTGCCCGCCGTGCTGCAAGAGCCAAAGCCTTTAAAGATCAAGGTGCTAAAAGTGCTGCTGACTTTGACTTAGATCAATACGGTAAAGGCCACATTAGTGGTCAAGAGATTCAACATATGCGAAGTTCGGGATACTCCAAAAGTGATATTGAAGCAGCAGTGTCTAAGCATGGCGGGGAAGTGGGGCGTAGGGCACAGAAAAAATTGGATAACTTTAATTACTCAGAGTCTGGCGCAGCAGCTGAAGCAGAAAAACTAAAGAACTCTTATATCGATACTATCCGTCCTGGTACAACCAGCAATATGGATACGGCGATTAAGAATACACAGAAACAAAATATTAACCAAGATAACGATCAGACATCTACAATCACTGGCGATAACAACACTGTTTGGCAACAGCAGGATAATTCAATTCGTCAGTACGGTGGAGACAACCGCTCCTTTGTATACCAAGGTGGTAACTCCGGTGTAGATACTCCAGTTTCTGCTGCGACTATGGCGGGCTTCTACGATGTAGATGATAGCCCTGCTGCTCAAGCTAAGTTCCACGACCTGCACAATACACTGAACAACGATTCTCAGAAAAGATATCAAGGTATGGGAATGAGGACTGCGTCGATGTTTACTAACTTCGATGCTCGTGGATATGATCCAGCTAAGTTAGAGGATAACCTCAAAAAAGATGAGCAGCGTTCTTATGATAGAAGCACGTTAGCCAAACTAGATGCTTTTGGTGATAGAGATGCTTATCGAGGAACATTAAGTGAGTATAAGTTTGGAGCAGAACCTAAAGCAATTAATTACGGCGATGACGACGACGATGATGATGATTGATTAGAATGATTAAACTAGAGGAAGTAAGAATAGACAGTAATGGAAAATAGCGCAGTAAAGAACCAGTTTTCGCAGATACTGACTGCTGCTAAAGAACGTCGTGGAGATCTAGCAGTAGACTCAATGATTGTGTCATCTCACTTGGCACAGATGCGTACATTTATGCTGCGTCGTGGTGTTGAGTTTTACGCAGAACAAGATAGCTTTGGTACTAGAAAAGACTTCTTAGCAAAAGTCTGTGAAGACAATATGCTTGAGATGAAACTCGAAAGTATTGTTGATTACTTCCTGTGCGATGGACAAGGGCTGTTCTATTTCAGACCTACAGGTGATAGTTATCAGCTACTATATTTCCCCAAAGATAGCTACAGAGCATATAGAGATCAGGCTGGTGAGATTGATTCACTGGTGATGATCTATTCGTTTAATATTCAAAAATCAAACGCACTAGATGCGTATCCAACGCAAGATGGTAGAGGCGGTAAAAAGAAATGGATTCAGCTCAAAGTATTTAAAGACCGCATTGAGCAGACAGTATCAGACGAAAAAATTGAGTTCGAAAATCAAATGGGCACAATGCCCTTCAAGATGCCTGGAGCTACAGAAACTCTAGTCAACACTCTTGGTTATATCCCAGCTGTTGAAGTTTATAACCATATGGATTGTACTGGTGAAGCAACTGGTAATGGTGAGTTTGATTGGTTAGCACATCAGATTCTGTATCACGATGAGTTAGTGAGAAACATTCGCAAGAATATGAAGTTCTTCGGCAATCCCACTCTCGTATCTAGTCGCCCTAAGCACGACATTGTTGAAAGTGGTGACGAGAATAGTTTCCGTCCAACTATTAGTTCACAAGCTGGATTCTCGCCAATGAGTGGACTTGGTGGCAGCACCCGTGTCTCACAGCCATTTGGTGCTTCTTCACTTGATGGTCAGATCAAAGTACCTAGGGTTATCGCAAACCTTGAACCTACTGATCGTGTTCAGTATATGACGCCTGACTCAGTATCTGGTGACCAGAATATGTACGTCAAGCAATATCGTTCTGAAATCCGTCTAGCACTTGGCGGTGTTGACGACATTGATATTAATACAGCACAAACCGCATATGAGATTAAAACCCTGTACGGACGTGTCGCAGCAACGGCTGAGAAGAAAGCACGTGCCATCTTTAGTTATGGCTTGTGTCGTTTGTTTGCGATGATGATTTATACAGAAGAAGATATGTTCAAGAAATCATTCGCAGCAGTAATGGGTATGGTTGAACCTGTACTTCCGTTACCCGAAGATTACCAAGATGCGGCAGAGTTTGAGAAAGTAAGTGCTAAATATGAAAAGGACTATACTAAATTTATCACGCAGAGAGATGAAGCCTTGCGTGTTACACTAGATTCAGGAGAAATCCCTGGCGGTGTCACTGGATTGATCCCCGACGGTAGTACCAAAGTTGACTGGCGTTGGATGGGTGAAGTATTCGAAGAGAGTACAGACGACATCCTTAATAACAGTATTGTCGTTCGTAACCTCCAAGAATTAGGTGTTGATTCTATTGAAGCACTTAAGTATCTTTTCCCAGGTAAAACCGACGAAGAACGAGCAGCTATGTTAAGTGGCTATCCGTTTAGAATGGTTCAGCAGACACAGCAAAGTATTAACAGCTTCATTGGATTATTAGGCAGCCTATATCAACTGCCACATCCACAGATGCCCGACAAACCACTCGCATCTGACCCGAACCTTGATCTAACAGGGTTCTTATATAAATCACTAGAATTCTTACGTAAGGAGTTAAGTTACAGTGGAAGGTACAAACCAGACAGTTCAGGCGTCAGCCCCGACGAGCTCAGCCCCGCAGACAAGTTACGGGCAGCCCGTGGCACAGCAGTACGTGACGAGTCAGCCCCAAGCCTCGCCGGCATCAATGGGCCAACCAGCAATGCCCCAGGCTCCGGCATACCAGGCAGCGGCCCCGGCAGCGCAGGCTTCGGCTCCTCAGGGGAATCCATGGCAGCAGGCGTTCCAGGCGCTCAGCGCAAGTTTGAATACAAGCAGCCCATCCCTGGCCCAGGCGTCACCCTCCGCATACCAGACGACGCCAACTCCACAGGCCCAAACACAACCGAACTGGGCTTCAGCGGTCCAGGCTCCTTCGGCAGCCCCGACTTACAGTCCCCAAGTTTCAACCCAGGGTTACTCGGAATCGGAAGTCAGCCAGCTGGTTCAGCAGGCAGCAGCACAAGGACAGCAACAGGCGAGCGACGCGTATCTAAGCGGAATCAGCGATCAAAGTCTTGAAGTACTTGAGCACTTCGGTGCTGAAGCCCCTGCTCTCCTTAACACCTATGCGTGTGCTGTAGAGGACGCACTGATCGAACAAGTTCAGCGTGGTAACTCTATGAACCATCTGCTTGAAGCAGCTGGTGAAGAGCGTTCAGCAATGAACATTATGCTGACCAACCCCGACGTGCTTGCTGATTACGTCAACGACTTCTTCGGTCCTGAAGGTCCTTATCCGACTGAAACACCTGAAGAATCTCAAGCTCGTGAACAGTACGAAGCTCGTGCTCAGTTTGAAGCTGAAATCGAAGCACAAGAGCAAGGTCGTGTTCCTCAGCAGTTCCAGCGTCCCGTCCAAGAGATGCCTACACCAGGTCGTCAAGTCAACCAGGCTAATGACTTCTGGGGCAGCTTCAGCGAGATGATGGATTCTTCCCCTGAGAACGCTTGGAAGTACCTCTCACAGGCTCCACAGGGTGCCCTCCAGGCTAAAGCTCTGGTCCAGGACCTCTGATGAAATCGTAGGGGGTTCTTAAGTGAATCCCCTACAATATAAATAACGAGACTATCTATAGCGATGCCACAACAAATTCAGCCACTAGGAACTAACCCTTACGCCGAAGAAGCTCTGCGTCTTGCTGAGCAAGGTCGTGGTCAAGAAGGTATGGGGCGAACCGCTGCTCCAGTCGGACCTAACCTCCAAGATCAAGGAGGTATGTCCAAACCAAACGTAAACACTCAGCCGTATAACAACCAACGGTTGATGGAACAGAATATGGGACAAAATATGTCCTCCGCTGTACCAGGACAGCAAGCCAATGCTGTTGGCCAAATGCGTAAGCAGGCAGCAGAAATGTCTGGTGCTGAGTATAAAGCAAATGAATTTAAGAATGAGCGTGTTGCTCAGTTCTTGTATGCCAATGACGGTGGTAACGCTACATTCCAAATGGGACTTCCAGAAGTAGCACAGAAAGTTAATCAGCACGTAGCTGAACAGAAGTTGATGGCTAACGGTGTTAATCCTCAGATCCCATTCTCATCGAACCGTTTCGCAGCTTGATAGAATTAGTACAGGTTAATTAATTAATACTGTGCGGAAAGCTGCTGACATTCAAGGTACAGAACCTGAGGTTTTCCAAAACATTTGGAAGCACCTGAAGTCTGATGGCGTTCCAGATCAAGCTGCCAATCAAATGGCTGCTGAGATGGTAACTCACGATGACTTTGAAGGTTCTATTGAAGACTATCAGCGTAATTACGATAACTTTAAAGAACGAGGATATAACCAACACGCTGCTCAAGCTATGGCAGTTGAATCATTAGAGAGTGGAGAAACTCCACGGGAAAGTACACGTTTTGCTATGTTAAATAGTTGACGCTATATAACATATAGTGCTAGAGTTAAGTATCACTGAATAGTAGTATATGTCACAACCTAGGTTAACTGGCGATTCCGTAAGATCTTATCTTAGGGATATCGGTAGGATCCCCCTGCTTGAGCACGACGAAGAGATCTTGTTAGGTCGTCAGGTTCAACGAATGATGGAAATCAAAGGTGTTGAAACTGAACTTGAACTAAAAGAAAAAGAAGACTTAGCTAAAGCATTAGGCATCACACTAAAAGATTTACGGAGACAACTACGTGATGGAGAAAGAGCAAAAGACAAGATGGTTACCGCTAATCTTCGTCTTGTTGTCTCTGTCGCAAAGAAATATACCAAGCGTAATATGGAGCTCTTGGACATTATCCAGGAAGGGACAATCGGGCTCGTCCGTGGTGTGGAGAAGTTCGATCCTGGTCGTGGCTATAAGTTCAGTACTTATGCATATTGGTGGATTCGACAAGGCATTACTCGGGCGATTGCGGAGAAGAGCCGTGCCATCCGCCTACCGATCCACATTACTGAAAACCTCAACAAGCTTAAGAAAGCCCAGCGTGAACTAAGCCAGATGAATGGGCAGATGCCTAATGTGTTTGACCTTGCTGCACATTTGGACCTGACTGTAGATGAGATTAAAGATTTAATGTGTAAGGCACGTCAGCCAACATCACTAGAAATCAAGATTGGTGAGAACAGAGATACAGCTCTGATTGACCTGCTTGAAGATGAGACACAGTTACCTGAACTCATCCTTGAGCGTCAGTACATTAAAGAAGATATCCGTGAGCTAATTTCAGAACTACCTGAAATGCAAGCTGCTGTTGTAGCAATGCGCTATGGAATTGGAGATGAGATGCTTGAGCCAATGTCAATGACTGCTATTGGACAAGTACTTAATATGAGCCGTGACCGTGTACGTACGTTAGAGCACAAAGCACTTAGGGGGCTGCGTGCTAACTCTGATGAAATCAATGAGTATTTGTAAATTACAATAGAAGTAACAGATGCAATAATCTCATGAATGAGTGGGGAAAGGATGTAACGCAACGCATCCTAGATAGACATATTATCTATGGTGCTAGCGATTACACAAAACCCGGCTACGCTTCTAGTAATAAATCTTTGAATTATGCAGAAGGTGGTTCTATTAATGCACCACAGAAAGACCGTGTGACAATTATTCCATTTGAAATTAACTACCAAGATGCAGTTGGATTATTTGGGAAAGAGAATCATTTTATTCGTGTAGATGTAGCAATTGATAAAGACTATGCATTTGCATGCTTTGAAGAGCCAGGGTGGGAATGTGCCATTATTACAGACAAAGACCTAAGTGTACTCAATACATATTTCCCAGCAGAGATTGATGAGAGCAAGGATTTAACTACAGTCAATACCTATGACCCTGCTTTAATCAGACGTTCAAGTCTTGGAGGAAAGGCAGACGCTTACATTAGTGTTGACCTAGAAAACTTAAAGACTGGCAACAAGTACATCGATGCTTGGTTTGATGTACGACTGTATACAAAAAATAGAGAAGAGCATCCATACGACAAAATGTATGTGCGTCTAAACGATTTCTTTTACATTGGCTTCCACGCTAGGAATACAAGAAGATTGCCCTACAACGTCAGGTGCGTCATAGGGCAGGAATACTTATCTGGAGCGGAAGTAAATGCTATGCGATATAGCCTTTGCCGTTAGACAGTAACAGTCAACTCACCATCGGTACCACCAGGAACAGTAACGGTCTCACCGTTCACATAATCCTGACCACCGCTGACAACAGTTACAGAGTTAATGGCGTCACCATCAGAGCCATAGTTAATTGTCATACCTGAGCCACTACCGCCACTAACGGATACTCCGTTCTGACCAGCGCTATATCCAGTACCAGCATTAGTGATTGAAGCACCGGTTACTACACCAGTAATAGGAGCAGGTCCAGTTCCAGGTTTAGAAGCAGCTCCAGGAGGAGTAACTGTCATAATCTTTCCACCGCTAATGCGTGGGAAGACATAGTGCTCAATCAATTCAAAAGCATCAGTAAAGAGAGCAGCTCTGCTTACTTCATTAATTCCATAGAAGGAGAAATTAAAGCTACCATCATGGTCAATACGGACGTTAGTACTATTGCTAGTATCAAGCGCTAGTTTGACAGTAGTTCCCCCTGCTGTTACATCAAAGACAGTGCACATTACATAGCACTTATTAGGACCTACTTTCCACCACTCCTTAAGTGAATGAGTATCACCACCACGTTTCGGACGAGTGAGAAGCATCTCAGTACCAGTGTGCTTTTTAATGTCCTTAACACCAGTAAGAACCAGACTATCAGCCATTGTGTTTAGTTATCACTTTCTTCTATTTTAGTCCATTTAAGATTATCAACGCAGTTATTAGTTTTACATCCATCTATGTGCTTAATTCGACTGCAGCCTTTAGCTTTACCAGGACTAGCAGCAGGTTGCTCCAAGAAAGCAAGTGCAACTAACTTATGAACTGTTGTAGTAATCGTGCTCTTACGTCCAATACGCTGTGTGAGATTAACTTGTGAATAGCCATTCTTATTGACACGCTGCTTGAGGATACGTTCGATAACACCTTTGGTACTTTTAACGAGACCAGCTTCGTTTACGTAGTACTCAATACAGCATTCAAACCCTGGCAATGTATGGATAGGCTTCCAAATTTTGTCATTAATAAAATCCATACCATAAGATATTTGGGTACATAAACATAAGTATAACAACACACATTAATATCGTTATATGTGACCTGTCGAAGTCACTTATAAACCTTTTAGCTTACGGAGTATTAATCCATGTGGATTGATAATGACTTTCCGAAGCTTCTTGGTGCAGAACTTTACCGTCCTCATCCTGCCTACATCATTGAGATGGCAG
>WLWH01002200.1_pt1 | contig 11318 bp, 2 predicted proteins | sample 6712741 | NCBI WGS metagenome assembly WLWH01 (sample SAMN12718694, study PRJNA515312) | sponge metagenome | isolation source: marine sponge | host: Mycale hentscheli | place: New Zealand: South Island, Marlborough, Capsize Point | collected 2003-05-01 | reverse complement strand
TTTCTAGCGGCGCTCTGGATGGCGATTATATCGTGGAATTTTATGGGGTTAGCTACATTGCTGACAGAAAAATTAACGAATTCATATTAAGTGGTTCAGTACAAAAACAAACAGCAGAAAACTTTTTAATTGCCCCGAAAAGAGTTTATGTTGGTTCTCACAAGACTAACTTTACTGGTTCAACATTACAATACGCTGATACAAAGATTACTTCATGTCGCTATTGGTTTAATTATATTGAAAACGAAACAATACAGAACCATGCGATTGATCCTGGCAACTTTGGGATTAAAACACCTGTTCGTGATTCTTATATGCTTGAGTCTGATTTGGCAAGTATCCAGGTGCCCGAAATTGAATCACTTGCACTTTACTGGGATTTCCAAACAGTAACAGGTTCAGATAATGGATCTGGTGTTTTAACCACATTTGATGGAAAATTTAATGTAGAAGACGTATCTTCTGGATCCCTGGCACTAACTTCTCGTTATAATTGGCTCGGTAAGATTCTTAAGTATCAACACACCGGACGAGGTGACGCATTCCGTATTAATGATACAGGCTCAGTACAAACGCAATATCTGTATGCTGGAAAGCAGCAGCTTCCCGAGATCGTATATGGCGATGATAACATTCGCGTATTAAATCAGGAGGAGACAGAAGTCTTTACAAAGGAAACTAGCCCTACTAAAACATACTATGCCTTTGAGAAAAGTATGTATCAGGTCATTTCCGATGAGATTATTAACTATTTTGGTTCTATTGTACAATTTAATAACTTAATTGGCGATCCAATTAATAGGTATCGTCCTGAATATAAAGATATAAAATATCTGCGCCAATTCTTCTTTGAAAGAGTAGGCAACACCCCAGACTTAGATAAGTTTGTTGAATTCTACAAGTGGATTGATTCCACACTTGAAACTATGTTAATGCAGCTTACGCCAGCATCAGCACAATTTAGCGATGGTATTGATAACGTTGTTGAAAGTCATGTTTTGGAGAGAAACAAATATTACAACAAATTTCCAACACTTGAGTTTAACGTTCCCACACCAGAGACAGGTGCTATCGGCATCAACAGACACCTTTACAATTGGAAGTTCGGACACCATCCAGTTTCTAATTTACAATCTGATAATTGTTTTTATTGGAGCCAACGTGCTCAAAGAGATGAGTCTCCCATTAATAGCGGCGACTCAAACGTTGATGAGAACAGAAACTCTGTATTAAGCTCATCTTTAGAAAGATTGGAGCGATCTTATACAACACCATACAAATATAGTGCAATCAAAACTAGATTTATTCACGGAGGTATTAACTACTCTGAAGGTAAAAAGATACACTTTTATAGAGGAGTGAACTTCCCTCACGGCGCAAAAACAACCATTGGGATACCTGTTAATACATTAAATGCATATGATGTAGATGTACATAAATTTAAAGATTGTAATGATGAATTAGCTCCAAACCAAAAAAGAAAGTATAGCTTTGGAACATTCCAAGGTAATAATCACTCTGGGTCTTTTGACGGGCTTTCGGGCAATAAAGTCATGCCGTTTAATATATATTCGGCTTCTTTTCCAGACGCTGCCCGCCAAGGGTACAATGCCGCTGTTCAAAGGAAGTTCTTATCAGGCTCCCAGTTGGTCAATCTACACAGTGATGGATATGGAAATGGTCAATCTGATGTTCCCATGCAGGGTCCGTTTACACAAAAATTTGTTGGCGGACATCAATCACGACACATAAGATTAAATAATTATGATGCTACTCGTCGAGGCGGCGATGGTGAATTAACAACAAATAATCTTGATGGTCAATACACACGTCCAGAAGCTTGGAGAATTCTCCTTGGTGGTGGTCCCGCAGGTATCGGAGCTATTGGCTTAACAGGTCCAGACTATGGCGGACCTTATCCCGACCCAACGAGATTCCGCGCCTGGTTCTTCCGCGAGGGTACTACTAAGCGACCAGTAAATATCAAAAACATTCTTCAAACATCAGCATCCGTTGACACCTATATCTCAGGCACTCTTGAGCATGGACCAATCGGTAACTATGACAAGACTTATCAAGTTGTTCAAACCTCTGGTCGTAGCACAAACAATTTCTGGTTTAACGACGGGCAAACTGATTTGTTGCCTGATAGATTTAAAACAAATAATCCCAAAACAACAAACGTTCATACTCTTGTTGGCTTAAGACCATTCTATGGAGATGCTGCTGGAACTCGTGGAAACACTTTCTTGCCAGGTGCCGGTGCAGATAGTGCGACAGCTATAACCAGAACAGCAAGAAGCCTGAGTAACCGCTATGAACCTTTTCAAAATGCTGTTACATCTAACAGAACTGTGTTTAGATTGCCAGACAGAACCAAGCAAGACGCTGTTATCGTTGAGCGTTTTTCTTCTCCAGGCGGACCAGAGATTAACTCTCTTGGTTTCCTTGATGTTGTTGCAGCAGAGAAGTCTGTTTATAACGCACTGCCGTTCAGAAATCTTTCTGTTAGAGGCTCTGGGTCTGGCGAGGATCCAAATGTTTTAATTTCTGGTAGTTCTATAAGAGTATCAGACCACCTCGGTCATCGTCGCGGTCTTCGTACTCTTGCAACCCTCCACGCTGGACAATTTGGTTCCGATGCGACTTATGGTTCTGTGACAGCTACTTCGTATGTCACCTCGCCCTCCTTCTTCAAGAACAACAGAAATACTTTGTTCCGTATTGAGGGAGAGCCTGGAACACCTGGATCTTCATATTCAACAGCATCAGTATTTGATAACTTTTATATTCAACATCCAATTCCACAAAACGATTTCCAGTATGCTTGGATTAGTGCTTCGTTCTCTGGCTCTCGTCCAATTGGTCACGCAAACAAGTCTGGACTGGCATCTGGAACGCTTGGCTTTGTAGATGCGATTGACTTCTTAACAGCAAGTAATCTTTCAGGTGCAAGTGGTAATCCAGTTGACTTTGCTGGTCTTAACATTTTCTATTATGTTCCAACGTCGTCATTCAATATTTTAAAAGATGGCACAACTTTGAACCCTAAAGTCGGTGAATATCTTAATACCGATTTAGACTTCTTGTTTGATGATACAAATGGCGAGCATAAAACAAACGGCTATATCTTACACAACAACCGAGGAACCGCAGGATTCTCTTCTTGGAAACAGGTTCATAATCAATATCACCCACTTGTTCGCCAGTTTAAGAAAAACAATACATATTCAATTATTGACCCACAGACCTTATTAGAAAACCAACAAGTTGCCCGCTATGATTGGCGTGCGAGCAAAACAACTCTGGCTAATATTTTTGGACAAGAACCAGACTATATCTCAACACAAGATCGCGAAGTATTGGAATATCACGAGCCCGCAATCACATACGATAGATATAAGCCGATGACATTCGAATATAAGGGTCCATTTAAGGATGCATCATATGCTATTGTTAAAGCTTCTTATGGAATGGAAAAAGATCATTTTTCAAATTCAATCTTAAATGAAAAATTAAATTTAACTTCTGATACTGAAACTCCTGCAAATCTGATCATGGATTCCACACAAGGTGGTAAGATACCGGGTCAGTTAAATAAGATTATATTCTCTGAAACATTATATCCAAGTGATTTGAACATTTATAAGAAGCACACTCGTCAAAGAACAACGTTCAATAACGACTTCTGGAGAGACAACCGACTTGACAGAAAGATTGCTCTTACAGGGTCAGCCTTTGGATTTAGGGATCATAATTTAAGTGAAGGAACTTACACTAGTTCCCTTTGGTCACTTGATGCACGTCTTGATTTTATAAATACAGATACTCCAGGTGTAAAAACAGCAAGACATGATGTATTCGATGATAGTAATCCTGCTAGTGGATCTGGAACTGGAATTTTACAAAATGTAAGTGTAATTTTCCATAGTGGCAAAGATGGGGCACAGCCTGGACCGCCCGGACCACAAATTATTACAGCGTCTTGTCTTTATAGCAGACCTCATGGTTTGACAACAGGCTCATCGGTTAGACTAAAAACAAGTCCATTAGGAACGTCTTTAGGAGATGTGGCAGGAACCCTTCAGCATCGAAATGCAGTTCAGTTTTCTGGTGATGCTCCATGGGATGCTGGCAAGCAATCAGGAAAATCTCCATTCTATGATTCTTATGATGCTTATGCCGAGCACATGAATAATATTGGAAAAGGTTATTCTATATTACCAGAATATCGTATGTCTGAGCGTATGGAAGATTATCTTCTTAACGGCGTTGATAAATTTAATGATACAAAATTACTCAACCTTACAGGGGCGCTTGCTAATGTTACTTCAAGTGGCGAAAACGAATTTTACAAAATTTATAGTCACTCGGACTTTTCAAAGTATTTTACAGTTGCCAAGTCTGACGTTAAACAAAAAACAACTTATGAGCCAACGGAGATAACTGTTAGGTGTAATGCTTTACTTAAATTGCTGCCATACGATGGTTTTTATCCAGCATCAAGAACAGTACAACTTTCCAGATTATTTTCTGGCTCATACACGCAAAATTTCACATTAACACGACTTGACTCCGGTAATCCAACATTTGTAGGCGCTGATCGTCGTCAAGCAGCAATGCGTGCTATTTTTGCGCCGGTAATCGCTCCTGGTGTATTATACAACGCAATTAAATCTGGAATTGCTGTTGATTACCCGGTGCTTACATCAAGTGTATTGATCACGGCATCTGTAAAAGCATCTAATGGCACCGAGAATGGTGCAGACTTAACCAACAATCGAAGTGGTGAAGATTTCTATATTGCTAACAATTATTTTGATTATCGTGTGCCATTTGAGGCATTAGCACAACCAGAAGAATATATTTCAAATATTAGTTTTCCCGATATAGAACCTCATCCATCTGCCTCTTTAACGACAACGGCTTCTTGGGATGGAAATGGAGACAACAGATTTAAATTTGCTATGAATAACTTCTTAGCAGAAACACCAGAATTTTTCTTACAAAATGGCAACTTTGTATCGTTTATTTCCAGTCCAGAAGAAAACTTTCAAAAGGCGAAAAAAGATCGCAAATACACAATGAAAGTGGCTCTGAGGCGTTCCTTTGTAACTACACAAAATCAGTTTGATTCTGATATACAAAGATATCCATTTGATCCCGGTCGTGGTAGACAAAATATGGTTATGTATAGTCGCCCGTCTGCTTTTGGACCACCAATCTTAGGAGCACTCTCTGGTGTTGTCGGAGTGCCTGTTTCATCATCAGACGATTTGTCATCAACAGGGTATGACGCCGCGCCGAATAGCAGTACAGGTGCTTCAGCCTTTAATACAAGTGGGTCTATGTTTGGTGGAAGTAATTTTGGTATTAATGGACCATTTACACCACCTTATTATCATGGAGGTGCATATGTTATTTTTGAGTTTAATCCAACAGAGAACAAAAAATATACCCTTGACGAAGTTCAATCACAAATTACAGCTTCTTATCATAGATTCCCAAATTGGAACTTAACAGGCGCATTAGGAGCCTCTGGTCCTATGGGCGGTCCAGGCACGTTTGGCACAGCTAGTTTTCAAGTTGAAAACAGAGCAGAAACAAACTCAATGCAAATTTCTGCTTCAGTCAATCTTCTTGGAAGAGTTAGTGCGAAAGACCTTTTCAAGTTCCAAAACGTTGATTTAACAGGTGGTGATCGCTGGGTTATCCAAACAAAATTTGAAACACCAATTTTAAACTTTATCGATGCTTCTTCCTCTGCTGGTTTAACTCCAATTGGCTCTAATACCACTAGTTCTGCGGCTGTTTCAGGTGGAATAAATACACGCCCCTTTGGCATGTGGCATCAATATGGAAGGCTGCCACAAGGTGAAGAAGGAATTTTCTTAGAAATTTCGAAGCCAAAGTTTAGACCTGTAATTGTAGAATCACCCCCAGGGGATGCAACTGGTCCGTCTTTCACAAACCCTGTTGGAAGCGCACCAAAGTCAGATTTAAGTCTTGCCAATCTTATAGGATTTAGTGCTACATCACAAAGATTAGGACAAGTCGCTGAAACAAAAACAATCCGCGAAGCAGTTGTCGCTGTTCCGTTTATTGAAAAAGATAATGAAAGAAAATTCTTTGAAATTCCTTTATCTTTAATTAATCTACAATCTGATGCTTTAACAAGGGAAACTCTTGCTACTTCTCAGGTTGAATCAATTCAACAAATGATTGATTCTATGGGCAGATATATTGTTCCGCCATCATTTGATTTTATATCATATCCTCAAGATGTCAAACCAGTAACAATGTATATTTTTGAATTTGAACACGAATTAAACCAACAGGATCTTGTTGATATTTGGCAAAATATATCCCCTCGAATCGCACGAGCTTTTGATCCTGTTAATGCGCCTAACAGTGGGGTGCAAACAGATCAGGTTATACAAACAAAAGAAATAACACACAATCTTGAAGTCGGTGAACTGCTCACAACAATTGAAGACAAACTTCAATGGATGGTGTTTAAGGTTAAACAGCGAGGCAAAACAAACTATTTTGAAAAAATAATTAACACAAATTCAAAAACTGATATTCCCACTTCACTTGCTGGCGAGGGTCTTGGTGCAGCACTAAGCAAAAAAGGGGTACAGGAAACCGACTTCCTTGGCGGCGGATCGACAAAGGGAGCCAACACAATTGATTCAGAAGAAACTATCGGCTACAACTGGCCATATGATTTCTTCTCGCTTGTTGAATTAGTTTCTATCGAAGAGGATGTTGGCTTTGGACCGCCCACCGAGGCACCAGTTGCATCAGAGGTAGATGAAGCAATTGCAGAAGCAAAAGCATTTGCGACTGTGCAAGAAGCAATAGCAGAAAATCTTGGTGAACCACTCACACAAGATGGTGTGCAGTTTGATTTTGGTGATGGACAAAAAGCATATGCGAATGTTCAAGAAGCTATTGCTGATGGCAAAAACCAGGCTTTAACTCAAGCAGGAGTGGCTAGTCAATTCGGCGTCCCAAAACAGGTTAATCAGAGTATGGGAAACAACTTATCTCGCGACGGAGTGCAGTCGAGTGGTTTTAATAATGTGTCCCCTGGTGAGCAGGGAACAAGTGGAACAGCGACTTCTCAAGCCCAAGACCCATCAACAACCAGTTCCAAAAGCACCAACTCATCCACTACTAGCGACAGCGCATCCTCTGCAACAATTGACAAAAATCGTAGTGTTGGGTCTTTAAACAATCAACTAAGCGGACAAGATCCTTCAACCACAGGTAAAAAGTAGACAACAAATAAAGCGAATGAATATTTAATAAAGATATGGAATTTTTTAACAAAAAAGAAGAAGTTATTGACTTACAGCTTACACAATATGGCAAACATCTTTTGTCGTTGGGTAAGTTTAAGCCCGTTTTTTATGCTTTTTATGATGACGGAGTTGTATATGATTCTCAATATATGGGATTTAGTGAAGACCAAAATAACAGCCACCCAAGAATCCAAGAGGACACACCAAATTTAAAAACTCTACACAATTTCCATAGCATAGATGACAATATGACTCGTGCCGTACAGGCTAAAAATTCTGGCAAGGAAGAATTAGCACAGCTAATGATCCAGCCAACACCAGAAAAAGCACAAATTTTAGTCAACCCTTTAGCCAACTCGCAGTTGGCAACCGATAAGGCTCCCTCTTGGAATGTTTCGGCATTAAGTGGTAGAATTTTAACAGGAAGCACAACGTCTACTTTAACTTTGAGCAGTTCGGCTACGATTTTAAACATACCTCAAATTGAAATTGATATTAGATACAGACCAAAAGTTAAATCAGCAGCGAACTACACAGAGGAACAATTCGCAAACGAAGAAATTAAGCCATTAAGCACCCTTGTTTTGGATGACGATGATGGTGTTATTGATACGAACTACGCATTAGAATTTCTTGATGTTCGTGTTTTTGATGATGGCACTTATATTTCAATAGATAAAGATGATCTTATACTTCAAATCTTAGAAGAAAACGTACCTCAAGGGAACGACAATTTTGAAATTGAATTTTTTAGTATCGAGGACGTAAGAACAAATAATAAAGTTCAAAACGCAACTTTGATTGAGCAGCTAAATCAATTACGCCTTTTAGCAGAGCCTGATTTGGTTGTTAATGGTATATTGCTTGATGAAATAGAAGGCAATAGTTTAGAGCCATCTCAAATAGATAGCAGCTTCGCGGATTATTATTTTGATATTGAATTAGATGATGAAATTGATGCTGCCACCATATGCGAACTAATTAATAATGGCGATAAAGATTTATACAAATTTGCTAGAAAAGATTTTGATTGTAAAGAACAACAGCAACAATTCCAGTTTAATACACCATATGCACAAAAGCAATCTACAGATGAGTGTGAGGACAATTCATAATGGCTGAATGTTCACTATATGGCGGTCTCGTACCAAACTCTTACATTGATAAGGTGTTTATTGAAGAGGCACTTGTTGATACCAATAATGATGGTATTATAGATTTAGAAACACCAAAAATTAGCGTCAACATAAGACTAGTTGATGAGCTTAGTGATAGCGGAACTTTTTCTATGTTAGAGGATGCCCTTGAGGTTCAATTAAAACAAGGCGAAGGACAAGCGGCTCAACGCGGAGCACAAGAAGTAAACTTAAAAGAATACTTCAAAATTTGGTGCATTGTGTCAAATACACAGGAATTAACAGATAAGTTTGAGACGTTCTTTGAAGAGGGCAACAATTCAGGCAATTTTAAATGGACAAACAATAATATAGAAACAGGCAGATACAATAGCAAAACTTTAAATGATGCCATATCAACATATGATAACTCTGATGGGACCGTACAAGTAATAATTCCATATTTATTTGACCTTGATACAAATGAACCTGTGCAACATTTATCTATTTTTACTTATGTTCAATTAGACACAGAGTCATTAGAAGCAGATTTTAATCTTAAGTTGCCCTCGTCGTTAACAAACCCTGTTGGTAGATTTGAAGAAGAAGTGGTGATACAAAACTCTGCTGTTAACCCATATCTAAGAATTTTTGCAACAGAAGGCGGCGAAATATGGAATGGAGCAATTCATGTTCATAATGGAAGATATATGGAGGGTGCAACCCACACTTCAGAGCCTCATGGGTTTCTACGAAAAACAAGTGCCCCAATTAATAACGTTCAAGATTTTAGAATTAGAGATGAAATAAATGTATTAATTGCAGAGTTTGAGGCATTAACAACTTTACAGAACACTTTCCCTGACCAACAAGGAATACTAAATCGAACGATATCAAAGAATTCATATTTTTCTGAGATTTCAATTACAAAAGACGAAAAAAGAAACACGAGATTTTTGTTCGCTTTTGATTACGGCAAATATGTTTTTGAAAATTCAAAATACTCGTCGCTCATTGCTAAAATGACAGAGACGGCAAAACAAGTTATTTTAAACAACTCACAGATAACTCAATTTATACTTAGCAAAAAACAGGTAAAACAAGAGCCCGCTCGTAATAACATAAATTCACCTGTGCAAAATTTTATACTGAGCGATGAAACACCAACAACACCAGTTATCTTGTCATTAGACGATACGAATTTAAACGAAATTAATTTAATTTTACCCGAACAAACAACAACATCTGACTCTTTTGTGAGATATTTTACTGGCGTAGATACAGATTTAAAATCTGATGGCATATATCAATACGAGATAAACATTGAAATTCTTGACGGATTTATTTCTTTAATGAATACAATCAACACATTTGTCAAAACCGCAGCAGCCCAATATGAAAAGTATGTTGCTCTAACGCAAATACCAAATGTGTACGACCCTGATGCAAGAAAGTTTACACCAGATGGTGTAGTTATTATGTCCTCTGGTAGCACTAATCTTGAAGCAATAATAGACACATATCTAAGTGCATTATCTTATTTTGTTGATGTTGGCACAGAGCCTATTTCATCTTACGGCGGTCTCACTCAACGAGATTTTTTTAAACTTAAGATTCTCAATCTTATTTCACCCACAAGCGGAACAGTAGATGGTGTTTTAATGTTTGAACAATTGCTGAACCTATTACTTGCTCAAATTAATAGTATTATGAGTGTGGGGCATTCCTCTGGAGGCGTTGAGGATACTTTACAAAATCAACCTTCAAACAAAACTTCTGCCTTTAAGCTACAAACAATGAATTTAAAAGAAGACTTTGACAATACAATTGACTCCAGGTTTATAAATGAAACTTACATAGATAACATTAGTGCCAATAAGAAGCGCTCCTTCTCTGGTCTAACGGTTTATAGTTTATCCGAATTATCAAATGCGTCACAAACACTTTTCCCTGAGCCTGTCGTCTTTAGTGGGTTATCCCAGCAAGAACTATTAGATCAACAAGCAAAACAAGAAGTCTCACTCCAGAGTAAAGGTATTAATATTGTGTTCCAATCAGAAGGCGAATACTTAAAATCTACTAAAAACCTTCAAGTTCCAGATAAGGGCAACTCTACTCTTTTACAAAACCAGTTTAAAAGCTCTACAAACTATTTGGGAGAAAACTCAAAGGGCGCTTTTGAAAATTTAAATGTAAACAATGTGAGCCCGCAGGACTTGTTTGCAGAAACATTAAATGATAAATTACGGGGTACAGAACAAACTTTATTTTGGAATGGCTCGCTATTAGAGGCATTACCTTTTGAGGAAGAACCCATCGCCCCAGTAAATCTACAGACAGAAGTTGAAGTGTTAACAGGTTTTGTCAGACCAAAAATTGTTCCATTCGTCGTTACAAAAAATCCTGTTTATAATTTTCTGTTAAGAGACACTCTTTTTCAAACAAAACAACTTGGAGATTTGACTGTTCCAATTGTCGAAAATATTCCAGCTAACAGCTACTATCTATGTCGCCAAACTCGTCAAGGAGATATTGACGTAATTGATAGCTTCTTCCTTGTAAAGCCTGAAGCAATTTTTCAATCAGCAGCGGAAATTACTCAAGAGGGTGTACAATTTGATTTTCAACAGCCCGTAGCAGAAACTGTATTAGAACAAATTGCAGAAGTTACTAATCCGAGCAACATGACACAAGAAGGTGTTCAATTTAGTTTTGGCTCCGGCACAGGTCCAGGGGCAAATACTATGCCAGCAAATACAGGACTGGCAGCGTTGCAAAATAAAATAGCAGAAAATGCCTCTAATTCGAAAAATTTTTCTGCAAAATTTTTTAGGATTAATTTTGTAACCTACGAAGTATTTATCAGCTAAGTTTATACAAAACAAGGTATAAA
>WLWH01002199.1_pt1 | contig 11318 bp, 4 predicted proteins | sample 6712741 | NCBI WGS metagenome assembly WLWH01 (sample SAMN12718694, study PRJNA515312) | sponge metagenome | isolation source: marine sponge | host: Mycale hentscheli | place: New Zealand: South Island, Marlborough, Capsize Point | collected 2003-05-01 | reverse complement strand
TTTAATTTTGTGTGATTTATTTCCGTTGTGGAATATAATTTCAACATAATAAGCAGACCATAACCCATCATATTCATTTGGTATAATCATCGGTTCTTTTTCTAAACTTTTTGCCATATTAAATTACGTTTGCTAACAATAAATAAAATTAATAGTGCGTGTAGCCGTTGCGCATCTATCAATCTGTAGTGGTCGCACTACTAATCTTATTAAAATCGTTAGCTGCAAGTGCTACATTAGCTCTTTCAATCATCTTTCTGCGTATCATCCGTAAAAGAAAAAAGCCCACGCTCTTCAACTTTTTCAAAGTTGGTGGGGTTACAACCGCATCTTTTACCTGTATCAGTAAATCCAAGTCCGTAACATATTTTGCAATCAAATCTACTAATACTGTCAATTCTCTGTTTAATAATACTGCAATATTCTTTACTTATCTCATAACCTATATATTTTCTGTTATGTAATATACTTTGTTCAGCAGTAGTACCACTTCCCATAAACGGGTCTAATACTACATCATTTATATTTGACCATGTTAGTATATGATCCCTTGCTAATGATTTAGGAAACTGTGCTTTATGATTTAATGTATGGTCTATATCGTTATTTGCTGAATAAGTCCATATATTACTTTTTAGTTGTCTTACTCCATCTTGCTTTATAATCACGAATATCAACATGTGTGAATGTGTTGTATATACCAATTCCACCCATTTTAAATCTTTCGTTCTTCATTAAATCATTAACTATTTCCGCTACTTCACTTGGACTTTTAGTTTTAGATTTTATATCAGCAGCCTTACCTTTTAAATGTTGAGAATTAGTAGCGCCACCAACATCAGCGTTATGTGCTTTACACCTGTAGCTATTAGTAAGATCTAATCTTCCGATCTCATCTCTTAGTACTTGTAAATTTTCTGCAAGTTCTAAAACGTTTTCTTTAACAAACTCAGGCATAACACACCCACATTTACACTCAAACTCTTCTAGACTAAAATTTTCTGTTAACTTCATTACTTATTAAGTTTACTGAGTACTTCTTCAAATTCTTCTTCTGTGACTTCTAGTTTGAAGTCAATTCCAGCCACCCACTGATAAACCGGTTTACCATTGTTAAATAAAACTAAAATAGGTACTGATCTTATCTTGGCTTGCATTTTTTTAGGTTGATCTTCTAACCATCCAAAATTAATTCTTACACCACCAATTTTATTTTGCTTTAAGCTATTATTATTGTTCCATTTGGCATTAATCTCAAGTAAAGTATATTTTTGAGAGTAACAGCTAATAGAAAGCATTGTAATTAATATGATTAAATTGCGTTTCATCTTGTTTATCTTTGAATTATTTTATATAACTTTTCATCTATTTTATCTAACTTTTCGCTGTTCTCTTGAACTTTTTCTTGAGTATTCATTATGGTTTCTCTAACCAGTTGATCTTTAAGATCGTACTCTGTCCTAGTAATAGTAGGTACAGGTAGTTCCTTAGCTAGTTCTATATCTTTTTTAAGGGTAAAATACAATCCTGCAAATGATATAGCTCCACCTACCACTAAAGCTATTGTTTTTATGTCAAGAGTTACTTCTGTGCTTTCGCTAATTTTGTTTGCCATTTCTTTATTGTGTAATTGTTTATCTATTTACTGATCTACTTGTTTATCTATTTACTGATCTACTTATTGATCTACTTGTCGACCTTGATTTCCCAGTTTTTTTCTTTTTCTTTTTCTTAGGTTCTTCAATACCTAGCTCCCATTTACCCCAACCAAGAGTTAAAGCTATTCTTTTATAAGTCTCTAATTCTGCGTTAGAAGCAGCTGTTAAATTTTCAACTTTTCTAACAACTCTATCTAAAGGAAGGTTTGTAAAAGCAGATACAACCTTAGCTCCAGCACCTACAGCTGGATTGGTAACGTCAAGTCCTTTTTCTTTAATATCATCCATATCCCATGAGAATGTTTTACCAGCAGATGTTATTTTATTAAACTTAGAAGAAATAGGTGGAGATATTTTTAAAAGCTCATTAGCTATATTTTCATACTTAGGTCTATCTTTCTCAGTTTCTTTGTATATCCTTAAACCAATGTTTTTAAGAACACTAACAACAGCTCCAGTAATACCAGAACCTCTAATAAAAGTATCAAGCATACTATTTACAGTATCAAGTTTCTTATCATCAAGTAGTTTTTCATTCTCTTCTTCATCACCAAAAGCTAAAGCAAATAAACCCTGTTGTAATGTAGTAAATATTAAGTTTTGAGCAAAGCCATAATAAATTATTCTAGCTATATTTACCTTAGCATCTCCTCGGCCATTTTTAAGGTCTAAGGCAGCTTTTTTAATTTTTCTAGTATATTGACCTGGCGTGTTAGCAAAAGCTAATATTATACGTCCTAATGGACCTGCTTGTTCTTGACTAATCTTATCAGGTCTACTGGACTGTTGAGATTCTTCAGATATTTCTATAAAGTCTCTCATTGCAGCTTTTTCAGCAGCTACTGGATCCATACCTTTTTTTATCAATGCATTTAATCTGTTTCTATAAAAAGTAGCACCGCCAGAAGCAATCGCAAAGCTATCAGCAAATTTTGTAGGTGTAAAACCTAGTTTTAATAAATAATTTATAGCTCCTCTAACTCCTTTTTGCTTAGCTGCTTCAGCAATATCAGCCTCGTTCACGTTTATCTTTAGGCTGTCTCTTCTTTCGAGTAAATAGTCAGAGTTCATTAACTTAGCAAAATCGCTCCAGTATTGTTTTTGGTTAGCAAAAGCTTTACCTGCAGCAAATATATTATTGTCTCCAAAGTTTATAAAGTTTGTCGCAGATAATGTTTGAAGAACAGCTGATCTAGTGTTGAAAAACATAATAGCACCCACCGATCCGTTAACCCAATCTATCCACGCAGCCGTCTGAGAGTCTGTACCGTAAGTTCTGTTTCTACCAGTTTTCATTCTTTTCAAAATATTTTTCATCGCTTCTTTATACGATGTTCCATAGGCAGCTTCCAACTTGTTTAAGTTTTCTTTTGTGAATATAGCGTCAGAGTTTTGCTGCCATCTTTCTAAATGCTTAGCTCTTCTAGATTCGTTTAAAGTTTCTAACAAGTCTGTAGTTATGTTACCAGTCTCCCAACCCTCTTTGGGTGATAGATACTTAGAACCTGGATTAAGTCTCATCACTTGCTCTGCAAATTCTTTTAAGCTCTCATTATCAGCAACATAATTAGCAAGTTCATTTACTTCTTCTACGCTTAAACCTGGCACTTCCTTACCAATACTGTCCCATATATAAATTCTAACAGCTTGCTCTTTGTCAAATAAGCTACCTGGTACTTTTTCCTTAAGATCTTTAGGTGTTGTTTTAAATTCTTTTTTAATTCTCTTAAAACTTCTACCTAACTCAAGTCTATCTCTTGTTACAGCTTGCATTGCTCTAGCATAAGGTTTTAGTAAAACTCTATCGTAAAATTTCATTTGTCTATCACCAACCCTACCTTTACCTAGTGTAGCGTAAAGTAAACCTACAAAATCCTCAGCGCTTGGTGGTATGAATATATTAAACCTACGTTTGCTATTAGCTAGCATTTTAGCTTTTACTTGTGATATAGTATCATCAGCTTTTATACCAGTTTTGTTTTCTATTATTTTATTAAATTCTTCACTTAATTTATTTTGTGTTGATTTAGAAAAATTCATTAAAGTTTCAACAGCATTTTCTATGTTATTTAAATCTGAGAAGTTTATATTAGATTCTACTATATTTGAATCAAGATTTAAAAAAGCTCTGTTAACTAAAGCATAAACGCCAGACTTTCCTAACTGATTATATGTTTGTCTAATCATTAAGCTAGTATCACTCTCTAATTTAGGTATAGGCAGGTTGTCTTTATTTTCACCTAAGTAATATAAGCCTTTACCACCAATTTCTATATTGTATACGTCTTTGTTATTATAAATAAGGTTAATTATTTTTTCGTCAAGTTTTTTACCTTTTGAATCCTCTTTTATATTTATGTTTAATTCTTCTAAAAACTTCTCTTTAACAAGATGTTTAAACATTTGTTCTGGACCAGTTAACTTACCAGTTACCTCGTCTAATTTACCACCGTTTTTCAAAGCCTCATCTATAAAAGCCTTGAAGTTTTCTTGATACTCCTTGCTATTAAGTTCTTCTTGTATTTTAGTGTCTAAGTCTGGTAGTTTTTCTTTTAAACCATTTATACCTTCTGTGTATACGTATTTACCGTCTTTTTTTCTAATACTAAAGCTTCCGAATTGCGCGTTTTTATTAAGTTTTAATTCTATGTTTATATCTTTACCCTTTATACTTAAAACTAAATCTACACCACTTCCAAAACCTCCTTGACTAAGATCTACACTTATATCCTTTAGCTTTAACTCTTTTATAGCTCTTCTTATTATTTTTTCGTATTTTACACCATTATTAAGAAATGCTTGTTCATCAGAGAATAAACCATACATCCATTCTTTACCTTCAAAAACATAATCTACAATATCTTTTTGATAATCTTCCAACTTTTCTTTGGCTTCGAAAAATTCATTATCGCCTTGATAGCTTTTAGTGTATAGTAACTTTGTTATTATTTTGTTTAGTTTCTTCTCACCTATTTGTTTTCTTAGTTTACCTGCTCTAGTCTTTGGCTGTACAGCTGATTGAGCTCTTTTTATAAATAGCGAAACCAACGACGAGGTTGTAGGTGGTTTTTTAGTTACAGGTGTTTTTAAACTAAACAATACATTCGTATTTTCACTGCTTTGATTAACTTGTTTTAGATTAGAGCTAGGTATTTCCCCAACCACTATAACAGGTAAACCTTCTGCTATTTTACCGTTTTCTACAAACGGTATACCAAAATTATATTCGTAAGCTTCATTGTTTTTGTAGGACCAGTCTAAGAATTCTTTTACTATTTCATTTGCTTTAGGATCGCTCAGTACACTGGGCGCACCAAAATTATCCATTTCGTCATCACTTCCTTTTTTGCCTTCTGTAAGAACTACGGCAGGTTTATAACCTTTGTAATAAACTTTTTCCACAGCTTGTTTTATTATAGTATAAGGCATGTATTCAAAATCAGGCACAATAATCTTATCACCTGATATATTGTCAAAGTTAACTTCGTATATAGGAACACTTGTATCATCTTGATTGTGAGCTAATGCTCCATCTAAGTCGTTAACCCAAAACCAAGTTAACATATTTCTTTCTGATACATTAGAGTTTTGACTTGTTGAAATCTCGCCTCCATGATAAAGTTTAAATCCTTTTAAGTCTTTTTCAAATTTCTTGTAAACTTTTTCTGATCTAATTGGTTCAACATTTTTACTAAACATAACATCATATTCACCTTCTCCCTCTACGTAACCAAACTCTTCTCTTTTGTCTATGTTTCTAGTTACTTCTCCTTTCATCTCTTCGTAAAGGTAAACACCAAGATCTTCAAATGAATCTGCATCAATTAATTCTATTGATTTCCTATAAAAAACAACTTCACCATTTCTCGTGTTTTCTCTTTCAGACTCGAGAAACTTTTTACCTTTAATCGTTTTACTTCTAAACACAGCGTCAACGCTACCATCTTCGTTGTATAATGTTTCTACATTAGTGCTAATATACGTTTTTCTGTTTTTGTTTTCAACTGTATCTGTTACACTCAACACATTACCATCATCAGTATATTCTGTCTTTGTAGTTTCAAAAATGTTTTCTTCTATTTCTAATTTTTCTGTTTTGTTAGTTATTTTTAGCTTTTTTGTTTTAGGATTTGCAATATAAAATTCAACCACCGTAGCGCGGTCATTTAGGGTGTTTTCTATTTTTCTACTAGAAATAAAACTTTCACCTGTAACAGGATCCATTTGATTTTCTTCAGTAATTTTTTCCAAATACTTTTTATTACCTTTTTTTACTGTTTTTAAAGGTATGTTGTTGGAGTTAACATCCATTCTATCCCACCACTCCGTGTTGTTACCATCTCTAAAAGCTGTTAACTTGCCGTTTTGAAACGCTATTTTAAAACCGTTACCAGCAGTATTGTAACTTTTCCAAAAATTAAAAGCTTGATTTAAGTCATCGCTTTTGTCTACAACCTTATTAGTTATAAGTAATTCATATACCTTTTTACCGTCAGAGCCAATGTAATCGCTTTCTACTTCAACTTTGTTTCCTCTCGCTGCTTCAATACGTCTAAGATCTTCTATCTCTTCAATAGAGTAAACTTCTTCGTTACCGACATAGCCTGTGTTTTCTTCTCTAGCAGCTAAACACCAAGGATTTGCTTTTTCACCCCAATTAGTATCTATTGCTTTTCTAACAGCTATTTGACCTTTTTTAGAATCTTCTACATCATAAACAACAACACCCTCTTTTAACACGGTTTTGTTTGAAAACTGTTTTACTTTATCTGGATTAAGTCTAACACCTTTAGTTTTAGCTTGGTATTTTTCTATTAACTCATTAGGGTTTTTAACAGAGTAAGGATCTACTTTGTTGGCTTTACCTAATCTAATAGCTTCAGTAACCTTATAACCATCTTCTGGCATTATAACATAACCGTTGGCCATATAATACAAACCTAATTTCTTGTACTTTGTTTTTTGGTTGTCTGGAATATCTAAACTATCACCCCACTTAATTAAGTTATCAACTTGTTTACTTGGATTATCTAAATCAGGTCTTTTGTTTTTAAGTACACTTTCATATTCAGCTCGTGCTTTTTTAGAAAACAATACCTCACCTAACATAGGTGATTCAACTGGCATATTTAAACCTAGATCGACTGCTTTACTAAACATAACGCTAGATTTACCACCACCAATATCAGCTAATACTTTTTCTGTAGGTTTTTTATCAGATTTGATACCTTTATCTACGATGTCTTTTCTAATAACCGTGTTCGCTACGTTCGCAGCGTATATCTTAGTTAAGCCTTGTAATGCTGTACCAAACTTAGTTCTATTAACACCTTTCATAGGTATAAAAGCTTCACCAGCTTCTGTAATACCTATTGTTTTTTGTAGTGCTTTTACAGTTTCTCTAGATACTCTACCTCTGTACTTATCTTTTAATCTATATACCTTAGCTACTTGAGAAGACTTACCTTTACCTCTACCAGAAGGAGAAGTTATAGATCTACTCTTAACGTCTTTGCTGCTGCTTTTAGACTTAGGATCAATGTAAACATCATATAGTTCTTTAAGTATAACGTTTGACGTACCTACACTGTAACCTCTAGCGTCTGTAGTTAAATCAACTGACTTACCTTGCTTATCTATAGTTGTTTCAAACGGCGCAACGTTAAACTCAGGTATTGTTTTTATAAACTTTAAAGCATCATTGTAATCTAAGAATAAACCTTGCATAGCTCTAACCTCAGCTTCACCACCAGTTTCTTTTCCGTAGTTTAAAGTTCTAGTACCTTCTATTCTTTCTGCTAGTTTTTGAAACTTATTCCTTGTTTCATTTGGATCAGGAGCAGCGTTTTTATCGTGTAAACCTATTATAGCAGCTCCAACAGGACCAGCATATTCATCTACTACTTTTTTATAGGTTAAATCACCTACATCAATACTTTTTAAGTCTATGACTTCTTTAGCAGAATCTACTTTGTCTTTTACTTTTCTAAACTTAGTCACATCTATTAACTCTCCAGCAGGTAAACCTCTATCAGCACTAGTATAAGCATCGAAATCTCTAGCTCCTTCAGCCGCTATTTCTCTTACAGAACCAACAGATCCAGCTTCAACGTCTAAACTTTGAGCGTTTTGCACTCTACCTTTTAAAGCTTTATCTAGAATCTGACCGTATCGTAAACTCAAGTTTTTATTCATGTAAGCACCGAAAGGAACTTTTTTACCATCAACTTTAACTTTATATGTTTTTATAAGCGCAGATAACTCCTCACTAAAACCAGAGAAAAACTCATCATAACCTATTTTAAGATTACTATCTATAGCTAGATCTTTACCAACAGCTGCTGCTTTCTTTGTTAGATTAGTAACAGCACCTAAGTTATTTCTACCTAGCTTGTCTACTATTGCTTTACGCTTAGCAGGATCTTTTATGTCAGAAATACTGTTAGCGCCAAGCTCTAGCATTTCGTTTGCGATATCCTCGTTTACTTTTGCTATAGCTTTGTTTCTTTCAGAAACTTCAGTCTCTTTAAAAACTTTATCAGAGGCTTTTTTAATAGTCTCTTTTGTGTTTTCTACAGCTTCTTTGGTCTTTGGCTTAGAAACAACTTTCTCTTCAACAGGAGCGTTCTTTGCTTTCTCTAACTTAGATTCTAAATTATCTAATTGCTGCTCGTAGTCATCATAGTCTAGTAAGCCATCATCGTACTTATCTTCTAGGGTTTCTATTTGACTTTCTATGTCAGCTACTTTACTAGGTTTAGATTGTTTTACTTCAACATCACCCTCTACTGCTTTAATAGGAACTAAGCTACCTTTTACGCCTTTAAAAGCTTCTTTTTGAGATTTAGTTAGTTTACCTTTAAAAGCACTCTTGTTATAATCTTTTATAAATTTATATACGTCTTTACCTTCGTTGAATTTAATTTTAACACCTAAAGACTGCATTAATCTACGTACAATATCACCTATTTTTGTCGCTATACTTTCATTGAACTTCATGTCACCTGTTGCAATTGCATCAGAAAATAAAGTTAAAACTTCTTCAGCTTGAACGTTCTCAGGTTTATCATTGTATTCTTGCAGTCTTCTCTTAAACTCACTGTTTTTTACTTGATCAATGTCAATTTTGTTTATATACTCTTTTAAAGAATTACCTAGGTTCTTTTGAGCTTCAGGATTGTTTTTTAGAGTTTCAAAAAGTAATGCATGTAAAAATTCATGGCCAGCAACGTTAACTGCTCTTGTTTTTCTAGCTACATCTTTGTTTATTATTATACTTTGTTTTCCAGTATTTGGGTCTTGAAATATAAAACCTTGAGAAGCCATTGCTTCTGCAATCTTAGATTCTTTTGTTTTACCATTAAACAATTTCGTTTGTTTTTCTAAAAAAGACTTAAGCTCATTAGGCTCCATAACTTTTAAGTCAACACTTTCGATATCTTCTACTATTTTACTAATAGATGATATATTTTTTTCTAACCTATTATCTATAGCTACTTGTTGTAACTCTTTATTTATATTGTTTATTTGTTCTTTTTGAGCTACAACAAATTCAGGATCTACACCTTCTATTTGTTTTTCTAGTTGTTTCTTTTTAACTAAAAGATCTATAGCTTTACTTCTAGAATCTACACTAAAGTCTTTAGGTATAGAAGAGCTAGCGTTTCTAGTTTCTATTAAAATATCTCTTTTTTCTATTAAATCTTTCTTAATATTAGGATCTATTTCTTTTTTAGCTAAATCTTCAACTTCTTTTATTTTAAAATTAAAAGTAGCTTCGGAACTTTTTGGGTTTAGTTTACCTGCTATTATCTTACTAGAAGCTCTTGCTTCAGCTAAGGTTTGATTTTTTATATTACCACCTAAACCAGTCGTCATTGAAACTAAAAATCCAGTAGCACCGGAATCAAAAATTTGACCTGTACTTAACTCTCCGCCAGAAGCACCTGCTACTATTATTTCTTGAGCAACTTCTGTTATAGCTTCTATTGATGAGTTTTGAGTGTTTGAAACAAGGTTGTTGGCTGAATTTTTTAAAAAGTTTTTATAACCAGTTCTTAACACTGATTGAGTTCCCTTAGTAACAAAAGGTTTTAAAGCTTTTCCAGCACCAAACCTTTCTAGTTGACCTGTTACAAAACCTCCAGCAACAGATTTTACTTCAAGAGCGTCCATGAAATCTTTATCTAAAAACACGTCTCTTTTTTGCTCTATAGATACTTTTTTATCTTCAGGTATGTTAAATCTTTTTCTAGCTTCGTTATCTATACCTTGAGTATATATATCACCACCCATTTGAACAGCTCCTGTTGCCCCTAAGGTTAATAAAGATAAAGCCATTTGAGGTAGTTGTTCTGCGCTTAAAGATATTAAATTACTAACAATATCGTTCCCTTTAAATATTTCATCTAACTCATTGTCGTTGTAGTTCTGAAGTACTTCGTTTTCATTTTGAATCTCTACTAGATTTTTTCTAGCTAAATCATCTTTTTCTTTAGTGTAATTTTTTATTTTATTTTGAAAATCACCCCAGGTTATTGTTTTGGATCTAGGTGGTTTGTAGTTGGTTTTAGTTGAGCTTACTGGTAAACCTTGTGAATCTAAACTTCTAGAATCTTTAGCGTACTTAGGTTTGAATTGCATGGATTTTGGATTAGTAGGATCATCTGTAAAATAACCCTCAGTGCTATCATCCCAGCCAAACTCACTAGCTAGTGCTTTATTCTTCTTAAAGTCAACTATCTTATCTGTTGTTTCTTTTATAAGTAAGTTAGTACCTGTTTCGTCAACACTTGACTTCATACTTCTATAACCAGTCACAGCAGATGTTAAACCCTTAACAATGGTTCCGAATATGGCCTCATTTAAGTACCAAGTATCTTTAACATCTTGTGCTAAGCTAAACAACAAAGGCATATCTTTTGATTTTGTAAAATCTCTTAAATAACCACTTGACATGTCATTCATAGATTCATCAAAAGCATTAGTTATAGCTTTAAATTCTTGATTAGAAGCTATTTTTGTATTTATAATTGAATTATAAAAACCACCTACATCTTTATTAAAAGCATCTAGATTTTCTTGAGTAATGTTTTTAGGATCATTCAAGTTGTATTTAATCATAGATTTTTTAACGTACTCATTTATTTGAGGTTCTACTTCTTTTTTTACTTTAGGTATTATTTCATTTTGAATAACAGGATTATTAGAAGTAAAATCTATTAATGATTTTTTTCTAAAATTTTCTATAGATTTTTTATCATCAAAATCTACGGTACCTAAATCTGTTGTTTTTAGATCTTTTAGCCTATTTTTAAATATATTTTGAGCTTCTTCTTTTATCTCTGGTTTATAAGCAGCTGTTTTAAAATCTTGTTTTGAACCTGGAAAAAGTTGTTCAGTGGCATTTAAAAAATCTTCTTGCTCTTGAACTGGAAGCTCTTTTATTTTAGGTACATCAATACCAAGATCTTCTTGCTGTTTATTAAAGTAAGCTTCGAACTTACTGTTTAATGGTTGAGTTTCTTGAGAACCCAAAGAACCATCCTCCGATGTTGAACCCGTATCTACTGCTTCTTTTACCGCTGCTGCAGGTGCAGTTTCCGTTGCAACAGCTCCTTCCTTTACTGGCTCCGTAGTAATAAGTTTTGTAAAATCTTC
>WLWH01002197.1_pt1 | contig 11324 bp, 9 predicted proteins | sample 6712741 | NCBI WGS metagenome assembly WLWH01 (sample SAMN12718694, study PRJNA515312) | sponge metagenome | isolation source: marine sponge | host: Mycale hentscheli | place: New Zealand: South Island, Marlborough, Capsize Point | collected 2003-05-01 | reverse complement strand
ATAGTTTTATATAAATGTGTCAAGCAAATTTTTCAAGATTCTACATCAAACAAGATAGATATAGGTACGATACTTTCAGCAGCAGCAACAATTGGCTTAACTAATTTTTTTGACAATAAAACGGAAATGCAACACATAAAAGCTATTATGGATTTCCCAGCAGATAAATCCAACCTTAAAAGCTTCGTTAGTAAGTTGAAAAAACTAGAAATTGCAAGAAAGCTATTATTAACCACACAGAAAATTCAAAAAGATATAAAAGAAGTCAATGGTACGGAATCTATAACAAATATAATATCTATCGCAGAAGATCCTATTATTAATTTTGCAACATCTCTGGATGATTCTGACAATAAGCCAGAGTTAATGTCTGTAGGTTTAGATGATTATATTAAACAACTAGAGGAAAACCCAATAGATCAAGTAGGTATTTCTACAGGATTTTCTGCTTACGACTATGCTATAGGTGGAGGGTTAAGAAAAAGTACAATTAATGTCATAGCAGCTAGACCTAAAACAGGCAAAACACTACTTTCAGACAATATGGGATTTCATATAGCTAGTAAATTAAAAATTCCAGTATTAAACATGGATACTGAGATGACAAAAGCAGACCATATTAATCGTTTACTAGCTATGTGTACAGAAATAGATATCAGTAAAATTGAAACTGGTAAATTCGCAGCTTCTCCTAACCTAAAAAATAAAATAGTAAGCGGTATGCAGGAAATGAAAGAGGCTCCTATTTATCACAAATCTATAGCAGGCAAGCCTTTTGAAGAACAACTATCCATGATGAGAAGATGGATTATGCAAGATGTAGGTTTAAATAGTGATGGAACAGCAAAGCCTTGCGTAGTTTTCTATGATTATCTTAAATTAATGGATACTTCTGGAATGACTCAGGATATGAAAGAATATCAGGTTCTAGGATTTATGATGACACAATTACACAACTTTGCTACACAATTTCAAATCCCTATAGTGGCATTTGTTCAATTAAATAGAGACGGAATAACTAAAGAATCAACAGATACTGCTAGTGGTTCAGATAGAATCATATGGCTCTGTAGTAATTTTACAATATTTAAAAGAAAGACTGATGAAGAAATAGCTGAAGATGGACCAAATGCTGGTAATAGAAAGCTATTGCCTGTTATTAGTCGTCATGGTGGAGGATTGGACGATAATGACTACATCAACTGCAATATGAAGGGTTGGTGTGCAAAAATTACCGAAGGTAAAACTAAGTTAGAACTAATGAATAACAATTCCGATGAAAATGAAGGGTTTGTGGTAAGTGACGAAACAAACGAAATACCGTTCGTATAATCAAAACGAATTAAAAAATATTTGTGATGCTTTATGTGATAATATCGAAAAGGTACTATCTGCACTGGATTTACACGAATACACAGATAATGGCAAGATGATAACAATGGCTTGTCCTATACATGGTGGAGATAATGATTCAGCATTGAATTTGTATTATGAAGGAGATACCTATAGAGGTAATTGGAAATGTAGAACTCATGGTTGTGAAGAAACATTCAAGTCGTCTATTTTAGGATTTATAAGGGGTTGTCTATCTAAAAAAAGATTTGACTGGCCCAACAATACTGATGAAATATGTACATTTAAAGAAACGATAACGTTCGCAGAACAATTTTTAGGAGACAAGTTAAATAATATAAAAGTCAACAATAAAGATAAAGAAAAAAGTCTTTTTGTTAATGCTGTAAAATACATTAGTAGCAATAAACCTGACGAATCACAAAAAATATCTAGAGCATCCATTGTTAATTCCTTAGACATCCCCTCTAAATATTTTGTTTCTAGGGGATTTAGTAAAAATATTCTAACAAAGTATGATGTTGGAGATTGTACAAAAAGTGGTAAACCAATGTCGGGTAGGGCCGTTGTTCCTGTGTATGACAATAATCGACAATACATGATAGGTTGTACTGGTCGTGCCACAACGGATAAGTGTGATAAATGTAATCATTATCACTTAAGCGATAAATGTCCAGATAAAGAGTCCTTATATCTTCACTGTAAATGGAGACATAACTACGGATTTAAAACACAAAACTATCTCTATAATTATTGGTTTGCTCAAGAACATATAAAAGAATCCCGATCAGTAATTTTAGTAGAGAGTCCAGGAAATGTATGGAGGTTAGAAGAAGCAGGTATACATAATTCTGTTGCAATTTTTGGATCTTCTTTAGCTGATATTCAAAAAATGATTTTAGATACTTCTGGCGCTATGACGATATATACAATAATGGATAACGATGATGCTGGAAAAAAAGCGGCAGAAAATGTTCACAAAAAATGTGAGAGGACCTATAATATAGTAGACATTCAGATCAACGATCAGGATGTTGCTGCAATGACGGTGGAACAAATACAGGACTTTATTAAACCAAGGTTGGAGTATGTCTGATAAAAATATTATTGCTTTTTCAGGAAGAAAGCAATCAGGGAAAAATACTTGCGTTAATTTTATATATTCTACTTTTATGGTAAATCTCGGTGTTGCTAAAAAAGTAAAGATTAATAATTACGGATTAGTTGAAGTAAGTGATCTACTTGGAGATAAGGGGTATGCCGGATCGTTTGATCCATCACACATGCATAGTTCTAATGACTACGTCGTTCAACAACTATGTAACAAAATGGACCCCTTTATAAAAGTATACAGCTTTGCAGATCCACTAAAAAAAGATGTATGTATCAATATTTTGGGGCTAACTCATGATCAATGCTATGGTTCCGATAAAAATAAAAACGAACTAGTAGATTGTTTTTGGCCCGAAACTGACGCTAGAATGACCGCTAGAGAAGTTATGCAATATGTTGGCACAGATATATTTAGGACTATTAAATCAGATGTGTGGACATCCGCAATTATTTCTAAAATAAAAAGAGATGGTAGTCAATTATCTCTAATAACCGATTGCAGATTTCCTAATGAAGTAGAATGTATTCAAAATAACGAAGGTATTGTTGTTAGGCTTGACAGAAACACCTGTGATTCTACACATGTTAGTGAAACAGCGCTAGACAAAGATAACTATGATTGGAATAAGTTTGATTATGTTGTTGAAAACAATGATTTGGATATATATAATCAGTCAATACAAATAGAAAAATTACTTAACGAGGTGGTATCATAATAATTACATATTTTCGTAGTTCTAGTTATAACACACATAATATGTGTGAACAACAATATTTGTTTGACTATGTACTAGGCTATAGATCTCCGTCAAATAAAAAAGCAGACAAAGGAACTATAGTTCACAAGGCTCTAGAAATACTAGCCTTTGTTAAATATACCGTACAAAATGGAGATTCTACTTTTGAAGATGATATCCTTGGTACTATTAATGTATATAATTATGATTTAGACGATATTATAGAAAGGGTTTATAATTATTATACTACTGGATTTAGTCACCATGATTGGTCAGACAAAGATTTTAGAGATTGCAGAAAGTGGACATATAAAGCAATAGAATATGCAGGAGGTATGTTTGATCCAAGAAACAGAAACATCCTTTATCCTGAACAAAGATTTGACATCACTATTAATAAGCCTTGGGCAGAGTATGAGTATGAGCTACCTGATGGAGAAAAACTAAAAGGTAATTTATCAATTAAAGGAACAATTGACTTAATTACACAACCAGCAGAAAATACTTTAGAAATTATAGATTGGAAAACAGGCAGAAGATTAAATTGGGCAACTGGTGAAGAAAAAACCCAAGAAAAACTTGAAGTAGATCCTCAGCTGATGATATACTTTTATGCTGTCCAAAAACTGTACCCACACATTGAGACATGTATTATTACAATATATTTTATTAATGATGGTGGTCCTTTTAGCATGACTTTTCATAAGTCTGATATGCAAAAAACAGAAGATCTATTAAGACAAAAGTTTTATCATATAAAAAATACAAAAAGACCCAAGCTATCTAAAACATGGAAGTGTACTAAGCTATGTCATTATGGTAAAAATTCTTTTAAAGACAATCCCGATATATTGCCGATACTAGAGTATAGAGATGGACAGGTTTGTAATCCGGGATATAACATGACAATGTGCGAACAGGTCGCTCACGATATACAACTAAAAGGTTTAGAAAATGTAGTTGACGAATACACAGTACCAGGGTATAATGTAGGTCATTACAAAGCCCCAGGAAGTATTGAATGAAAAACTATATACCTTTACATGTTCACAGCCACTATTCTTTATTAGATGGTCTGTCTAAGCCTAAACAAATAGCAAGACGATGTAAAAAAATTGGTGTTAAAAGTTGTGCTATTACTGATCATGGCTCCATATCCGGTGCTGTACAAATACATCAGACCCTTAAATCAAGTGGGATAAAACCTATTTTAGGTTGTGAATTGTATTTGTCTTTTGATGATTCTAGTATTAAAACCCCAGAAAATAGTAAACTCACGCACTTCCTAGTCCTTGCTAAAAACTTGGAAGGATGGAAGAATTTAATTAGAATAGTTTCTGAATCTAATAATCCAAATAATTACTATCGGAAACCTAGACTGTCAGTAAATAAATTACAAGAGATTGTTAAAGGTAAAAACTTAATTGCTTTTTGTGGACATATGGGTTCTTATATACCTGATATTATAGCAAATAATCCTGATAATTATCAAAAACCCTGTTTAAACTTTGTAGATCAAATGAAAGACATATTTGGCAAAGACAATTTTTTCCTTGAGACACAGTTGATGGATCAGGAATATATGCCAAAACAGTTAGAGTTAACAGAGACAATAAGAAAAATAGCATCTATTACAAAAACTAAAGTCATATGTACTCCAGATGCTCATTATTCAGAGCAAGAAGATGCAACAGACCAAAGAATACTATTATGCAATAATATAAAAACAACCTTGACAGATATTAACAAAAAAATGCTAGACGGACAAGATGTCCCCTTTAGTTGTTTTTTTAAGTCTGATAAATATTACATTTTATCTCCCGAAGAAATGGCAGAACTACACACAGAAGAAGAAATAGAAAATACACAATTAATAGATAGTATGTGTGAAGAATATGATATATTACACAAACCTGTTCTTCCTCCTTTTAAATGTCCAAATGGACAAAATCCAGATGAATATTTAAGACAGTTATGCCGTAACGGTTGGAGAGATAAAATAGCTAATGTAGTGCCTAAAGATCAACACTCTAGTTATACGGAAAGAATCAAACAGGAACTGTCGGTTTTACAAGGGGCTGACCTATCTAGTTATTTTTTAATTGTTGCCGATATAGTGGATCGTGTGAGATCTCAAAGCTGGTTGCCAGGTCCTGGTAGAGGTTCAGCAGCTGGTTGCTTGGTTTCATATTTAATTGGTATTACTTCAATCGATCCAATGAAATATGGTCTTATCTTTGAAAGGTTCTATAATTCCGGTAGAAACACAGAAGGTAGAGTTTCTATGCCAGATATTGATGTGGATGTTCCGATTAACAAAAGAGAAGACATTATATCATATATCAGAGAAAAATATGGAGAAAACAAAGTTTCTCAAATGATTACATTTAATACAATGAAAGGAAGAGGAGCGTTAAAAGAAGTATTAAGAGTTTACGGAAATATAAGTTTTGACGAAATGAATCAGATTACAAAGTGTATACCCGATGAAGCTAAAATTGCTGATGAATTACAAGAAATGAAAGATGACTATGGAGAAGCTTCTATAATTAGATGGGCATTAGAAAACAATAATGATAAGCTTAAAGAATGGTGCTCTGTTAGTAAAGACGGAAATAAATTAAAAGGCCCCCTTGCAAAAAGGTTTGAGCAGGCTATTAGATTAGAGGGCACAAAATCTAATCAATCAAAACATGCTGCCGGTGTAGTTATTAGTAGTCACAACTTAGATACAATGTGTCCGATGATTTATGATACAAAAAACAAAACCACAATTGCTGGCATGGAAATGCAAGATCTAGAATCTTTGGGTATTATAAAATTTGATATTCTTGGTGTGGCTATGTTAGATAAAGTTATGTCAATATCAGATACACTATCGCATGGAGAATAATAATGCAAAAAACATTTCAAGAAATTGTAGTTGGTCAAGCTTTCAAGTTCAATAACCAACAATATGTAAAAATGAATACTGTTAAAGTCAGTTGTTGTAAAAGTGCTAATTGTTATGTTGCTGATAATCATAGAGTGCAACATTTTATTCGTCCAGATCAGAAAGTGGAGGTGTCAGATTAATAGTCAAAAAATTTGTGTTTTTGATTTAGAAACAGACGGTTGCAATCCAGAAGTTTGTAGTCCGGTTCAGATTGCAGCCGTGATCGTTGATCCAATCAAATTGGAAGTGGTGCCAGATTCAGAATTTAATATTTGTTTAAAGCCTGAAGCACTACAAGACAATCCAAAATATACCTATGATGATTCTGATGTTTTGGATTTTCATGCCAAAGTCAAAGGCACAACTAAAGCAGAAGTCCTTAAGTCTTGGAAAAAGTACCAAAAACAAGAACAAGCATGGAAGATGTTTGTAAGCTATTTGCAGATGTACCACACAAGATCTGTTAAAAAGAATTGCTTTAGTGCTCCTATTGCTGCTGGTTACAACATTAATCGGTTTGATTTACCAATTATTAATAGGTTGAGTCAAAAATATAAAAATGTTAACAAGGAAAATAAGACTGATATATTTTATCCTAGAGATGTTTTAGATATTATGAATGTTATTTTTTATTGGTTTGAGAACAATAATGAATTAAAAAACTATACTCTTGATAATCTTAGAGATTATATGGGACTATCCAAGGAAAATGCTCATGATGCTCTCAAGGACGTACAAGACACAGCAGAGATACTGATTAGGTTTATGAAATTATTTAGAAGTTTGTCACCAAAGATTAAGTTTAGAAACGCCTTTAATAATGTCTGAGTATTATACTTTTGATTGCGGCTGTAAATTTGAAATAACAGGAAGCAATTTAGAATTTCCCAGGATACAATTTGAACCCAAGTTAGAAAAAATTAACTTAGAATGTTCTAAGACTTGGGATTTAATTTCTTCTGGTAATACAAAAGGTTGCTTTCAGTTGGAGTCTAGGCTTGGCCAAAGTATGGCCAAAAGACTCAAACCAAGAAATATTGAGCAGCTATCTGCGCTAATTAGTATTCTAAGACCTGGATGTTTAGAGGCTATCAGAGATGGTAAAACAGTATCTAATCATTATATAGATAAAAAGAATGGCCAAGAATCTGTAGATTACTATCATCCTATTCTTAAAAGTGTTTTGGAAAAGACATATGGAGAAATGATCTATCAAGAACAAGCTATGGAAATATCTAGAGTCGTATCTGGATTTAATCTGCAAGAAGCAGATGTTCTCAGAAAAGCTATTGGTAAAAAGAAAGCCGACTTAATGGCTGAGGTTAAAACATCTTTTCTTGAAGGTGCTAAAAAGATCAATGAAGTAGATGTAGAAACAGCCGAAGAAATATTTGGTTGGATTGAAAAAAGCCAAAGATATAGCTTTAATAAGTCTCATGCTGTAAGTTATGCAATGAATGCTTACTTATCGGCTTTTACAAAAGCGCATTTCCCCAGAGTGTTTTTTGCTTCATATCTAAAGTTTGCAAAAGACAAAATTGATCCTCAACAAGAAATCAAAGAACTTGTGAGGAACGCAAACGAAATGGATATCAATATACAAACTCCAGACATTAGAAACCTTAATGAGCTATTTGCAATAAAAGATCGAAAGATATTTTTCGGGCTTACAGACATTAAGGGTTTGGGCAAATCAGTATACAAAAAGATATTAGAAATTTTAGAAAAAGATAAGATAGACATTAAGTCTCTTAGTTGGTATGATATGCTTAACAAAGTGCTATGCAAAATTAATACTACTGCAACTAAAGCTATCATATCTTGCGGTGCATTAGATTATTTTAAAATGTCTAGAACAAAAATGCTTTTTGAATATGAAATTTTTAATACTTTGACAAAAAAAGAAATGGAAAAATGTCAAGAAGCAATATCTAATAAAGACAATAATCTTAAACAGATATTAACAGAATTGTTGACAAAAAGAGTCAATGTTAAAAGAAAAGAAATAATAAATAATCTTATTACTTCTATAAACAAACCCCCGTATTCTTTAACAGATAAAATAGAATGGTTGTCTGATTCAGAAAACTCTTTATTGGGAACCTCTATTACATGCTCTAAACTGGACTCTTATAAAATAGAAATGACAAATACTAATTGTAAAGACTTTAAGAAAACATATAAGACTGATGATATTATATTAGCAGCAGAAGTTGTGGGTGTTAATGTAACTAAAACTAAAAATGGTAAAAATCCTGGTGCTGAAATGGCGTTTATCACTGGTGAAGACCAATATGGTTTACTAGACTCTATTATTCTCTTTCCAGAAACATGGACATCATATAGGACTCATGTGTTTGAAGGAAATGTATTAATCTTTACTGGCAAAAAGTCAAAAAACAAGGATAGTCTAATAGTAGAGAAATGTTTTATACCTAAGCCTTGACTATATCCGATTAGGTTTTATAATACATTGTGTTGGTTTTGGAAATTTTACTTTAAGGAGACGATAATGAATCTTGTAATTTTAAGAGGTAATCTAGCTAGAGATCCTGAACATAGAAAAGTTAGCACTGGAGGTAAGGATACTACAGTTGTAAATTTTACTGTTGCAACTTCTAGAGAATATACAAAAGCTAACGGCGAAAGGGATAAGGTTACTTCATTTATTAATTGTGAAGCATGGGATACTGGTGCTGAAATTATTGCAGAATCTTTCAACAAGGGAGATTTAGTAATGGTTGAAGGATCTTTGCGAAATGATTCATGGGAAAAAGATGGTGTTAAGCATAATAGTTTTAAGGTTAGGGTGAATAATTTTTCTAAGCTTACTAAGCTATCTAGATATAAGAAAGACCAAAGTGCTCAGTCTGATTCTTCTGGCAAAGAAGAAGTTGTTGCATTTTAATTAATTTCTATTTTCTTTAAGGGGGTCTGAAAAGACCCCTATTTTTATATATGAGTAAACTTAAAATATTAATGTGTTCAGAAGCTAGTTTTCTGAGTTCCGGATTTGCTACTTACACAAGAGAAATCCTTAATAGGCTATACGAAACAAATAAATATGAAATAGCAGAATTTGCTAGTTATTCACATGTCAATGATCCTAGAGACAAAGACATACCGTGGAGATTGTATGCTAATGCTGTAAGAGATGAAGACCCTAGATACAAAGAGTATTCAGCCAGACCAGACAATGCTTTTGGCAGATGGCGATTTGATAAAGTTGTTGTTGATTTTAAACCTGATGTAGTAATAGACATAAGGGATTATTGGATGAGCTCTTATCAAGAACTATCTCCATGCAGACCATATTTTCACTGGGTACTAATGCCAACCATCGACTCTGCACCACAACAACAATTGTGGATGGACACATATTTATCTGCGGATGCTGTTTTTACATATTCTGATTGGGGAGCAAATGTTTTAAAAGAACAATCTAGCAATCATATAAATTACATAGATACGGCATCTCCGGGAGTAGATCTAAATACATTCAGAATTAAAGATACTCAACAATGTAAAGCAAGTTTAGGTATTGATCAAAACAGTGTCATTATAGGCTCTGTAATGAGAAACCAAAAAAGAAAACTAATCCCTAGATTGTGTGGAGGATTCAGAAAACTTTTAGATGAATATGAAAAAAGCAATAGTTTTATAGGTAAAAATTTATATCTTTATTTACATACTAGCTGGCCTGATGCTGGCTGGGATTTACCAGAAGTACTGAAAGAAAATAGATTATCTAATAGGGTTCTATTCACTTATGTATGTAAAAGCTGTAACGATGTCTCTTCACAAGTTTTTTCTGGTCCTAGTATAGTGTGTCCTAAATGCTTAAATAAAACTAAGGTTTTTACAAGTGTTAGTTCTGGAATTAGCACCGACCAGCTATCTACAATATACAACACTTTCAATCTTTACGTTCAATATGCCATATGCGAAGGTTTTGGTATGCCTCAGGTCGAAGCTGCTGCTTGCGGAGTGCCAGTTGCTACTGTAAACTATAGTGCTATGTGTGATATTATAAATAAGCTTAAAGCATATCCTATTAAAGTAGATGCTGAATTTAAAGAATTAGAAACAAGGGCTATAAGAGTCTATCCAGATAATGATGACCTGATTCAAATAATCAAAAAAGTATTAAATCTACCCAAGAATATTGTAGATAAAAAAAGAAAAAAGATTAGAGAATTAACTGAGAAGTTTTATGATTGGGATATTATAGCACAAAAATGGGAAAAATATTTAGATTCATTGGTTGACAGCAGATATCACTCCGATTGGTCTCAAATAAAGCAACTAGAGAGTTTAGAGAAGGTTACAGACATAGAGCCATCTCAAAATATAGAAAAGATGTTATTGATGTGCCACAAAGGTTTAGGGGATATAGAAAAAATTTCTTCTAGCAGAATGTTACATTTTTTAAATGATATAGATAATGGATTCCAATTACAGGGTTTACAAACAAAAGCAATAGATATCAATACTATCATTGATCAAATTAATACATATGTGAGAAATAATAACGAATTAAAGTTTGCTATAGACAATAATGTACAATTTAATGACGATTTTATTCAATACGCCAACTTAAAAACTCAACAATGAATATATTTTATATAGGACCGCTACAACAAGAATCTTTTTTAGGACAATTTTCTGCTTCGGTTGTTAAAGAAATATCTTCAATCGAAGAAAATAACACATACGTATATCCTATATACGGAGGAAACAACACTGTAAATTATACTAATATTTTTGAAACAAACGCATATCCAGACTTAAATATACAACATTGTACACTGACAGATGTACATCCTGATTTGAACAGTAAAACTTATTTTATACCTATCATGTCTGCAATACAAAGCATACCTTCAGAACTTACAAGCAAAATACAATTAGTTGATAAAATCTTAGCTACGAATAGCCATGATTATCATATGTTGATTAATGCAGGTGTTGATAAAGAAAAAATAGAACAATTGTCACTGTTTGATTGCGATACTCAACAAGATGAAATATCTTTACCTTTATTTGAGAATTGTAAAAATCCAGATCCTCTGCAGAACGCCCGTTGTTCTCCAACAGAATCCGAAACTTTTTTTCCAATGTACCGCCGGTTTGCCACCATTGTTCACCTTCTGGTGGTCCCGACGCAAATGTACCGTGAACCGCAA
>WLWH01002196.1_pt1 | contig 11324 bp, 5 predicted proteins | sample 6712741 | NCBI WGS metagenome assembly WLWH01 (sample SAMN12718694, study PRJNA515312) | sponge metagenome | isolation source: marine sponge | host: Mycale hentscheli | place: New Zealand: South Island, Marlborough, Capsize Point | collected 2003-05-01 | reverse complement strand
TAAGGTCGCTGCCAATAGCTATTAAAGGGTCTGTTGCAAAATTAATTATAGTGCTCGTTCCTACTACACTTACCGAAGTGCTTCTGCCTATACCATTTACTGAGCGCATAGGGTATTCTTTTGTCTGCGCTGGAAGTGTTCCATTGTTTCTTACAAAAGCAAACCACGCCCCTTCTTTCTTTTCAAACCATGTATAATCTATGCTTGCATCAGTTTGTATGTCACTATCTAAGGTTACAGACCAAGCCTTATCTGATTCTAAATTTATAGTTTTAAATAATTTATTTTCTAATGGCATATCATTAAACACACTTGTTAATGTTGAATTATACTGAACATCATAATAGTTATTGCGTAATGAATTAGTATTATGTCGGTATAAATTACCTGCTTTAATACTGTAAAAGTAATTATTCATTCCTATCATCCAGTCAGCGAAGTAAGAGTAAAACGAAGGCCACCCTTTTGCAGTGTCACTATAGCTTAAAGTGTATTGTTTATCTGGGTCTCCCTGAGGAGGTATTACTGGAGGCTGTAGGTTTGGACAAGTTACATTGTCAAACTGTAAGTTGTTTTGACCACCCATATATCCGTGGTAGTAGCATTCATAACTAATAGTGCCATAATTTCCAGTTGAAGTTATAGTTACATCTCCATAAAAATACTCATATGTATTTCCGTCTAACCCTGTTTTCAAGCCTGCGCTCGTAGTTCCTGTATAGCTTATCTGACCTGTTTTACCAAAGTTTTGGATAGCAATAGGGTGTGTTGAAGGAACTCCTGTCAAAACAAAAACACCTGTTCCTGTTCCGTATAACCCATAATTACCTCCAAACACATAAGAGTTGATGCTACCGATAGACTGAAAAGTCACAGCATTTGTACCGCTCAAACAATAATCCGGAGATGTTGGTATTGGCGCAGGTGTTGGCGCAGGTGTAGGTGTAGGTGTCGGCCCAGGTGTTGGTGTTGGAGTAGGCGTAGGACCTCCTCCGCATAAATTAAACCCTGAACAGTCGTACTTGTGAGTTACTGTTCCATCATTTTCTATAAGTAATGAGCCAGTTCCTGTAGCCGGAGTGTTCCCTGGTGTCGCTATATAAAACTGATTACTTCCTATAAATGGAGTAGTAAGATTTGCATCTAACCAAAAATGCTGTGTTCCACAGGATATTCCCGCATAATCTGGGACGTTGGAGTATACTGTTACAGGAGCATTAACACAAACTGTTGGTTTTACAAAAGAACCATTACCCTGCTGTGCATTAAATTGCCATGTGTAATAAGTTACAGGAGTTGGAGCGGGCGTAGGGGCTGTACATTGAGCACATCCATTTAAGCCATAATAAGAGCTATAACTTACTTGTTGACCGCTATTTCTTAAAGCCGTTACTTGCCAACAATATCCATATATAAGATATACATCATAAATAGTTAGTTGAGGATTCCCTGGAAACGTCCAATCATTTTTTATGCTAGAATCATCACAGCGAGTAAATTCATAATAAAAAGACATATGGTTTTATTTAACTACAAATTTACGAATTTAATTGCTTTGTCTTTTTACACTCATCGCAATCCTTTTGAATCAAATCAACCCATCCTTTTACTGTTCTGTCATTTTCTTTTGTTTTTAATAAGCTAAGAAAATCTGTATTATATTTTATTTGCTTGGGATTAAATAAATCCCTGTAAGAGTCTTCTACAATATATTTATGCCATACTACGTTTTGAGGTATAGCGTATATATTTAAGCCATATAGGTATATAAGAAGTGAATATATCTCTTGCTCTTTATTGTGCACAAAACTATAGTCATCTAAAGTAATTGCTTTTGCCAATCTCGTATCTCCAAAAATATTAGCTCCAGATATAGACATCACTTTTTCATATCTTTCGGTAGTGGTTTTTTGACAATATGTAAAATCATTTAATAAGGGAAGTTTGTCTGGAGTATATATTGTAGTTATGTTTCTCTTATTATACTGCTCGTATGTTTGGTTAAAATCAAAAGGTTGCGGAAATGCACTTAGCACTGCATTTGTTGGAGCGTTTTTATAAGCATCTATGTAAACGCTGTCCCATTTTTTTAAAAACCTAGAATGAGAATCTACGCACATAAAATAATTTTCATTATCATACAACTCTTTTAGTATGACATTTCTAGCCCAGCCACATCCTTTTGCCTCCTCTGATGGTATTGTCTTAATTTTAATATTACCCTTAAATAGAAAGTTTGAAAAAAAACTACATATTCTTGATATCTCTTCTGGAGTGTCTTGTAAAAATAATCCCACCCAAACCCTGCTAGGAAACTGAGCCTTCTCATATAAGTCTACAATGGTATTGACTACATCTACATCTTTATACGATGCAATGCTGACAAGTATACTGTTATGCATTTTCAAATATTGCTGATGAACAAGATGTGCAGATACTTTTAAAAGCAGTTTGTAAAACTCTTTTACGTTTATCACTCATCCATATTTTTTTCAATGATGATGTGTTTAAATCTCCAAAAGTATAATCCATATGATAGTCATTGCAACACAAAAAGACTTCTCCCTTTGGACTAACATGAAGCCACTCTGTATCTCTTTTAGTAGAACATCCTATTACATTTCCATTAGGTAATTTGCTTTCCATTACATCGTCCATAAGACCAGCTCTGTCTATGAGATTCCATTGCTCGTTTATTTTTATGTTTGGAAAAATTAATTTAGCTATATTAACTTGGTGTTTAAATTCATCTGGCTCTAGCTTTGGAAAGTTTTCTTTTTTAATTATGTTTGACCGTTCATTAATGCCATTTATTTGAAGAACCAATATTTTTGGGTTAAGTAGATTTTGTTCTGCGTATTTAATATTAGATATTAAAGTATCAAACAAAGACTCCTTCATCCCTGTTCGTTTTGAAAATAATCTTTTCTCATAAACAGGAGCATTGATAGCAATCTGCGATACTACACCTGGATATTTATTTATAAGGTCTACCTTGTTTGGAGTAAGGGGGACTCCATTTGTAAGTACACATAAAGTAAGGTTGTACTTTTGCAGTGTCTGTAGCATCTGTTCAAAGTACCTATAAAGCAATACCTCATTGTAGTGAGAGGCATATACAAAATATAAACCAGGGTTTACTAAATCTCCTTTTAGCTCGTGTATTTGTTTTATTATATTTTCATAAAGCTCAGGCGACATCTGGCTTATATGTTCTTTAGGATTTCCAACTAAAGACACAGGACAAAACCAACACCCTGCATTACACAGCCCATTAGGGTCTATCTGTATAAAGTTTATCATTATATAATTTTATAATGAACAAAAAAGTTTCTGTAGTATGTGCCTTGAAAGTGTTCTAGTCTTCCGTGCGGACAAATTGCAGACTCATACAATAACATATCGCCAGGCTCTAAGTATATTTTATACCACTCTCCATCATGACTTTTTATATCTAAAGGCCAATCATCACCGTTGTCTTTGTGTTGGCATCCGCATCTTAAATCCTTATCCACAAGTATTACCGAAGCAATGTGATGTGTTTCTACTCTATCCGTATGCTGAATAAGGCTTGCGCCTCTAAGATAAGACCTTATTCCGTACATTGCTGATGGCTCAATATCTACACCCGCAAACTCCCTGTGTATAGGCAGCAGCTGGTTGTGTATTAAATTCCTTATATGTGGTATATGGTCGTAAGATATGAGCTCACTATCTCCTTTTATAAAATGGTCCTTGCCTTCAAACACTTCTAGCTCAACCTTTTCTTTCAAAAGTTGATAAGAATCTTGTATAATATTCCATATATACTCTGGAACTTTTACAACATCAAAACCTTTCTCTGTTAATTTAGGTATATCTTTCATTGAATTTAATTTGCATAAAGATACAAATTAGTAACAACTACCTGATAATGTAAAGCTTGAACCATTCCAAAGTCTATATGAACCACCTACTGTAAAGTATCCCGATGCGTGTAAAGTGGTAAATGTAGAATCAGCATAAGCAACTGTGGCTGAAGAAAAAGATGAATTGTCAAGATAAATATTTACATAACTTCCAGAACATACCGTAGAAGAGCTATACTGTCCAAACAATACATACCCAGGCGCCGGAGTAGGTGTAGGTGTGGGACTAGGCGTAGGACTAGGAGTAGGACTAGGAGAAGGGGTTGCTTGGCAAGCTGCACAGTCATTATAATAATTTTGTGGTGATATAGCTTGAGTTGTTCCCGTAGGAGCTCCCATAACTTCCCAACATATAGACTGCCATTGAATAGAAGAGCCAACACTAACCGCTTGTGGTAGTGATACGTTTTCCTGAACCCCACTGCTACAGTTTTGTATCTGATACTGATTAGGAGCTGGACTAGGCGTAGGACTAGGTGTAGGACTAGGAGTCGGCCCAGGAGTCGGTGATGGCGTAGGACTAGGAGTCGGCCCAGGCGTAGGCGTAGGACTAGGAGTCGGTGTAGGACTAGGAGTTGGTGTAGGACTAGGAGTGGGAGTTGGTGTCGGAGTCGGTACTGCACAAGATTGCCCTGCAAACAATACTCCGCTTACCTGTTCTCTGACTATAGAGTTGTCAGAATAAAAACCATTAGCCGATACCACTGTTAAATCAGCATCGTCAAAAATTGTTGTTGCATTTGCAAAGCTTGCAGTATCAAAATAATATGTTCCTAGTGTTGCCATTTTTTAACAATTTATAATTTGACTTGGCGTTCCTGTTGAAGAATTAAATCTTAACGCCACTCCGCTTCCAGTTCCACAAGAAGCACCTTGATAATACCACTTGCTGCTTATAGAGTATTGCAGATAATCTATAACCTTAGTTTTCTTAGCCTTATCCAGCCAAACCACATCTGATGTAGTTACACAGGTTGTGCTGCCATCATGATAGTAATTTTGAGTAGTTGCAGTAGGCCCGTTAGTACACGCATCTGTATTATTAGAGAACCAGCTTTCAACTTCATTCATTGCAAACTCTTGAACACATAGTGAATAGTATGAACTACCTTGAGGGTTTACAAGTCCGCTCGCTCCAATATAAAGGTTTACCCCTGGTGTTACGCTATTTGTTTGAGCAGCGCCATAGTATAATGGAACGCCAGTCCCTGAATCACTTCCGTTAAATAGCGTTGTTAATCCAATATCTGTATAAGCATATACAGCATGACTGTTAGCGTAAGCAAAATCTAACTGCTCTGTATTTTGAATAAAGATATTCCCTCCGCCGGGATTATATATTAAGTAAACTGATATACCACTGTTTACAGTATATGTACAAGAAGTGCTTGCGCTTGATTCTCCTTGTTGTTGTCCGTTATTCAAATACCAAGCCTGTGGTGCTGAACAAGCTCCGTCTTGAGTTACTGCACCATTTAGATTAGTAGTAAGGTAATTACCATAAGTTGTACCACACGGAGAATAGAAGTTACTATAAGTACCAGCATAAAGAGGTGTAAGTAAATCTACATCGGTAAATATGTTATCAGAAGTTGAAGCTTGCGCACAAGCAGTTGAGCCAGTATGGTAATATGTCGTAGTCGATTTTCCAGGACCCCAAGCACAAATACTTCCAAGAGGTGCGTAATTCTCTGAAGTTATTTCTATTGCAGTCATACAAGAATCAAATAAATCGCTTCCAGTTGTAGTTACGAGCGTACCTGTCTGAGAAACATTAATAGTCATTCCAGTGTCTACTGTCCCTGCGCCACCTCCAGCGGCTATAATTCCAATCCATGGAGATAAATTACTAGCCGGTATAAACGGCGTTGTAGCTGTTGCGTCTTGCCAAGCATATACTGTTCTCCCTGCTGCGGCTGAATCTCTAAGGTCTTGCGCTGTAGATACAGCTCCCGCACTGTCTCCTAAATATACACTTCCTGTTGAAGGTATTTGAATACTTTGAGCGCATGAGTTAGCGCTTGAAGAATAACCATTTCCATATACCGTCATATTAGTTATCCATTCTCCAGTAGGCGTAGGCGCAGGCGTTGGAGTCGGAGTAGGCGTTGGAGTCGGAGTAGGCGTTGGAGTCGGAGTCGGAGTAGGTGTTGGAGTTGGTGTTGGAGTCGGAGTCGGAGTAGGTGTTGGAGTAGGTGTTGGAGTCGGAGTCGGAGTAGGTGTTGGAGTCGGAGTAGGTGTTGGAGATGGGGTTGAACTACAAACTCCAGCTGTATCAATATTTGAAGCCGTTCCTAAGTTTGTCATTCTAAATATACCTTGCGATATTCCATATCCTTGATTAGGTTGTCTAACGCCAAAGTAATTGTCTCCTCCTTGAAATAATGTAGTTAACGCTGCGTCAGTATAGAAGAATGTGCTGTTAGCAAATGTTGTGTTAAACGAGCTAGAAGAGCTATATAATGGCACTGTTGCAAAAGGACAAGTCGATGGACTCGTTGTACTGCCTGAGCCAGATTCTATAAGCCATCTATAAGATGTTACAGGCGTTGGTGTAGGAGTGGGTGTAGGAGTAGGAGTAAATGTACATCCAGTACACGCATCTGATTTACTTGTTATAGAGTGACACAATTCAGCGCTAGTTGACTCTCTGTAGTCCCAAACTAAATATAAGAAACTACCGCCAGATGGCATAATAAAGTCCGCAACAAATTGAGTTGGATTTGTTTGAGCAACTATAGGTGTAGCGTCTGTAGCAGCCGATAACAAGGCATTTATATCTGCTCCAGTGTTGTCGTAAAAAGTATTAGTTCTTAAATATTTTAATTTGTTTTTATTAATATTAAATACAAAATTATCAATACTATCTTTTCTGCTAATAATAGAAACATTCGCAGCATCTCCAGGAATAAATCCTCCTCCTTGCAACCCTGCTATTTGATTGTAAAGTGATACAATTGGAGCGTTTGTTCCAGATGAAAACTGTATACTTGGATAAGTTTTTGTTGGAGAAGTAAATGTTCCGTCAGTCCATCTAAACTCATTGGTTATAAATTGACCTGCATCTGCATTACTTGTTACAGCGACACTAACAATTGTTATTGTTTGCGCATCAGGGCAAGAGGTGGTCAAATCAATCACACTTGCAACAGAGCTATCTTGAGTTACTGAAATTTGAACCGTATCTGTGTTTACATCATTTTTATTAAATGATAAAGTTCCACTATCATATACTGTTCCTGTAGTATGTGATACCCCATTATATGTGGCCGTTATAGTGTATCCAGTAGTTGAAGTATCACTTTCTGAAACTATTTCATCAGAAATATCTTCAGTTACTATATTGGTGTTTAATTCGCTAACTACTTCTGTATAACCTCCCACTGGAATAACAAAATCTATATCTACTATTCCTAATAAATCCCCAACATTTACACAATATGTAAAAGTAGTAGCTGGATTTATTGTAATGTTTTTTGTTGAATTACAATCCATACATTCTTCAACTACCTGAGGTAATTGAATGTTAGAATGTAAAACATACTCATTCATATAAGGGTCAAAACCGCCTAGTTTTTGAGTGTTAAATGTGTCAATAAAAAGGTCTCTAAACCATCCTCTCATTCCAGCTTCAGATATAACCCGAAGTTGTTCGTCTCTTCCAGCTAAACCTACTAGGTTTATTACAGCACCTCTTTTAGAATCAGTAAAATATTTATTCGGACCCCAAGCTGCAAAGCTTTCAGGATTATTACTAATACCATACTCTTCTATTCTAGCAATTTGTTTTCCTAATACTTCAGGAACTGCCGTAACAACACCTCCGCCAACAGCATCACTTAATAGGTTTACTCCAGCCAACACATAAGATATTTTATCTTCTTGCAGAGTAAGAATGTCTGTTTTTCTACCATACAATAGCTGAATAGGCCCATAAGAGTCTTCTAATGGTTTAAAATTAAGAAGACCTAGATTGAACTCGTTTAGTTTATTTACGTTGGTCTCATCGTTATATACTCCACTATATGTTAAATCAGCAAATCTATTTGCTTCTTTATAATCCAAATTAGAGGTAGACGTTACTCTTTCTCCTATGTTTTTGGTTTTTCCTACAATCGAATCTAATATCTTATAACTCTCTACTCCGTTTCCAAATGCAAAACAATCAGAAAACTCTGTATCAATAATTGCAGGTAAACTTGATGTTTGTGTTTGCACATTTCCAGAATGCATACCGTCTGCACTTATAGGAAAAGATAAGTGGTTTTCATACCATACATTGGGGAGCGCATCAGTAGGTTGTGTTTCAAATACTACAATAGAATCAGCTCTATATACTTGTATATCTGCTGTAACTGTAGAGCGTCTTTTTGCTCTTGACAATGTACCCCCACATCTTACAGTCCCTGTGATTAATAGCTCAAGTTTGTTGTTTGAAGTGTCTCGGTAAAATTTATAATAGTTAGTTCCTTCCGCAGTAGATATATTTGTAGGAGAACTAGCCGTCCCCGACTCATAAACATTAGATATACTCCCTGTATTTCCGCCTACTTCTGTTACCGCATCATTTAATACAGCCTCTACATTATCTCCATTCCACCAATCTTGCATATTATTATATGTAGTGGAAGAAACAAGTTCTACGTTAAGCTCACTAATCCTTCTTTCACACTTAGCATTTCCTTTACCAACCCCTAATCTTTCTTGCCTTATAGACATAACAATTCTACTACCCGCAGGAACATTATAATCTGTATATGTAGTGCTAGGACTAACAGGGTCAAGATTCATTGGGTATTGCAATATCGGATAATCTCCTGCATTGTTTTCAATTGCTGTGTCAGAGCCTGGCGTTATTATGTCATTAAGTTCTTTTACTGTAGAAAAATTATTTGGATTAATTTTCATATATGTTCCTGACGGAACAGATGAACCATTTGATGGAGTAATAAAATCTGATGACTTAGTTTCTTTTTCTAAAACGGTAGCCTCTACGCATCTTAGTATAGGACCATTGCTATCAGACTTTACAAAGTATCTATCACCCTCTTCCACCTTATTAGCATTTTCACCCTCAAGCAAAAAGTATGTTGCATTGCTTCCAGGGTCTTCAAAATAAATGCTTGAGTAAATAGTATCGTATGTACTTTCAGTTGGTTTTAATACAAACTTATATCTGGTAGCCCAACTAGGAGCTAGTTGTTGAGGTGGTATTGTAACCTGTAATTCATTTTTATTTATAGAGTTAGCGCAAGGCACTTGTATAGTATTATTTGGACTTACAAGAGCTGTAGAAGCTCTATTAAAATTATCCATATATACTATACCAACCTCATAACCTCTATTACTGTGAAGACTTCTAGCTGTATCAGTATTTCTAAAATTAGCAGCGGCACTGATTGCTTCATAAAACTCATATGAATTATTAGCTCCATCAACATAATTCATAGCTATTAACTGCAATCCAATTGTGTTACTAGATGGAGATGATATAATTGCAATAGGCTCTCCGGTGTTACTTATACCACTTGCTGTTTTAGTATATGTTCCAAGAGTAGAAGGTAATGCACAATTAACCTGGTCAGTTAAAGTATTTCCATTACAAGCATTAGTAACAGTCTGTATATTTGCAATCGTTCCAATTTTTTCAATAAAATCAGTGCTGGTTGCTAAAGAATAAGCATTAGGAAAATATGTTGGTAAAGTATAATCAAATACTATGTCAACATTTGAAGTTGTTGCTCCTGGTGTAGTTCCAGTAAACTGACTGTGCACTATAGTAAAATCTAAAGTTATACTAGACCCAGCAGTTAATTCTAATGTAGTGCCGTCTTGATTAGATAAATCAAAATATACAATAGAATCAGTTATTGTGGAAGGTGTAGGACCAATCGAGTAGTATCCAGGTCCAGTAGAGTCTATCAATTCAGATGTAGCTATTACCGTACTATTTAAACTAGCAAAGAACTCTAATCTTAAATCTTGATTAAACTTATCTTTTAAATTATATCCTTCTTTATAGTTTCCGTACACAAGCCTATTACCCATTACTGTTTGAGCCTTAGCTATCTTAGGTACGTTGTCGTATAGTCTTAGTATCTCTGAATCAGGTAAAAGAGTAAATATCTTTCTATCATCAAACGTATAGGTGTAATCTGTATTATCAGAATATCCTAATGTTGACTTATCAAGAAACTCAATAACCTTAATGTTGTTTGTTGTAGACTCTTTAAATAAAAGCTCCACACCCGTAACCAAAGAACTGCCTGTATTAAAACTTATTATTGCAGCGTTCTTAGTATTTTTCATTCCCTCATTTAAATAGCTGTTATAACTAAAATTAAATGAGCTTGGTGTAAATGCTTCTTCACTAAACTGTGAAGTTGCAGAGTATTGATTATCATTATATCTATACCTGTATGCAAAAGATATAAAACGCTCTTCCAAAAAATCATCTTGTTGCCCTTGAAGATTAAGAGTTTGAATAGTAGGAGCTTCAATAGGAGGCTTTTTAATTACCAATAAAGAGTCAGCAGTAAACCCGTCAAAATATGATGGAGCTGTTCCAGGAGCTATATAACTCCTATTTATATTAATATATCTAGGCGGATTATAATTATCTGTAAAAAATAATAAATCATCCACTAAATTTATCCCTGTAATTAAATTATAAGGACTAAAGTTCAATGTGGTATTTAAATTAGTTCCATCATTTGCGCTAACAACATTATAAACTGTATTAGCGCTATTTGTATTATAAGAAACTATTAAGTCTAATTTGTTTGTAGGACTAGAAAGAAAAGATGGGTCATGTACAAACCAATATATGGTTTCATTAGCTCCATCTTCAAAAGCTCCAATACATCTAGCATTATTGCTTAATTCAATACTGTCAAAAATTAATGTTGTAAGAACCGTATTACCTTTAGAATTTTCTACTGAGCCTACTTCTGACCCTTCTGTAGAGCCTAGCCTTACATTTAACGCATCAATATACTCACCATTTGGAACAAGCCTTTCGTCAAGGCTTTTGTTCATACGGCCAGCGATAAAATTTCTTTGAATGTTTGCCATCTTATTTAATCCACTTATTCTCTCCTCTTAGATTCATTAATAATCTACCTGGATGAATATTGCTTAATCTAATTTTTGCGTTTCTAAGTAAAGCTGTTTTTCTTTTTCTAGCTCTATTAATGATGTATTCTTGAACATTGAACTTGCTATTTAAAATTGCATACTCAATATAAGCATAAACATAATCTTCAAAAAGTTTGTTAACCGATACTTGAGAATCATCTCCACCTTCCATTCCGTCAGAGATATATTCTAATACACAGTTTTCATTAAGCATAGTGGAATCAAAATTAATAACCCCTGCTTTTTTATCTATTCTAAATGTAGGGTTAAAGTTTGCCG
>WLWH01002194.1_pt1 | contig 11333 bp, 27 predicted proteins | sample 6712741 | NCBI WGS metagenome assembly WLWH01 (sample SAMN12718694, study PRJNA515312) | sponge metagenome | isolation source: marine sponge | host: Mycale hentscheli | place: New Zealand: South Island, Marlborough, Capsize Point | collected 2003-05-01 | reverse complement strand
TGATACAGCTTCCTGTCATCTCTGCTCGTCGCATGGATTCCGCTCTGTGATTACCAACTGCGATGAATACCTTTCCATTGATTTCTACTCCGATTGGAAATTGACGCATCTGAATGCCAGACTCCCACCAAGCTTGCATCTCGTCGAGAGTCTCCTTGTCCCAGCCGTCCTGACGACATTGAGCAAGGAAGGTTCTTTCGTCGTCTGACATAGCAAGACGCTGGGTGAAATCGAAATGAGAATCCAACTTCGCCGTGAGCCCCCACTGGATAAGCAGCTTGTCAATTTCTATTATAACCTGATCTACCGTTGAAGACGGTGGCATGCTTGCCGCTATGCTTGATATTGTACGAGGCGCTCCGCCTGCTATTAGGTTCAAATTCTTTTTATTCTTACTCATCTTTTCCCTCCTTTCTCATTTGTTTATATAATATTATACCACAGTCGTTACGTAACGTCAAGCTATATTTACTATTTATTTCTCGGATACTTCACTTTTATAGCGATGAGGTATCTTGGATTCTTTCCTTGTTCTCTCAACTATATCAGATGAGCTATCAACCTTCTCGTCTCCACCTGTAGACCATAGCATCTGGACTCCAAGTTCCTCGCATACGGATTGTTCGGGAGTATTGCTTCTTCCCCTGTCTCCTCCGTTTGCAAAGTAGGTTGGCTTGTGGCGACGGATTGCTTCGCACACCGTTCCATCTGAGTCGTCAACTGAGTCAACCATTGTGACGCCTTTGATTGACTGGAGTATCTCTGCTCTCGCGCTGAAGTCCATGAATACGAATCCCTTCTTCCTGAAGAGCCACTCGTCTGAGTTTGCAATGACAATGACGTCTCCGTGCTCTGCCGCTGCTCTGATATATCTGATGTGTCCTGCGTGGATGGGATCAAACCCTCCTGACACCATTACGGTTGTGTATGCATCACCCATTCTTATTTCCCTTGTCTCGGAGTTGTTTCTCAAGGCGCTTGCGCTCTTTGACTGCGCCTTCGCCTTCTCCGAGGAGTGCGTTTAGTTTATCCAGTTGCTGTTGTGCTGTGCGATTTGCACGAGCCTCTGCCCTGTCTTCTGCGGCGAGTGTACGTCGCTCTCTGTCTGCTGATCCTCTTCTCATTGTTCTTCCTTTATTGTTGGCAATCGCCCATTAGTGTGTATTGTACGTCGATAGTTGAACCGCCCTCTGGAACGTGATCTGGCTCAAAATCTACTGTATTGTCTGCTTGGTTGTATGTCCAAGTTCCTACGGTTGTGATTCCGTCCACCGCTACCTCAATTGTCTCTTCTACTGGTGTTCCAGTTAGTTCGAATGAAGACAAGTCTTGTGAAGCGTTTTCTGCGAGGGTTTCAAGGTGTGAGCCCCAGTCCGTAGCGCAGATTGATAGATAGATTCCTGAAGTTGCAGTCGTTGCGTCCTCATATCTTGAGTTGTATGACGCTCCGCAAGTTGACGAGCCATTGCTTGGGTTGTCTGCTGCGATAGCGTGCATTGCTAAGTCATCCGTGTCCTGCTTTAGCGATTGGAATAGGGATGTGTAGTATGTGTAAGGGTTGGTTGATTGTTCAGGCTCATCTGATACTGCAATAAGATTTAGTTTTGCGTCATCTCGATAGAATCCTTCGTTACATCCACCATTATTTCTATTATTTGAAGATAATGCTGATTCGAATAGGCTGAAGATTCTCTCCGTGTTCGAACCTTGGTTTGCACTGGTTCCAACCATAGTGGAGAATATTGCTTGCTGATCTGCTTCAGTCATATTATTATCAATGTATGAGTCTCCACCAAGGATACACCCACTGTCCTCGACAACCACCGCGACATGATAATCTGAGTCCATGCTTGCGAGTGTTGAGATAAAAGCGCTGAAGTTCGCTTGAACATTGGCGATGTCTCCATACATTGAGCATGACCAGTCCAATCCGAACAGAATATCAGTTGAACCGTTGATTGGCTGTTCAAATGAGTCGTTCGCTCTTCCAAACTCCAGCCCTGTTCCATATTGGATAGTTAAATCTGACGGTGTAGCCAAATCTGATGACAAGGTTGTAAGATATGATGTATCGGAGAACTCATCCAATGGAGAGTAGTCTATAAAGATGTCCAATGAGCTATTTGGTGAGATAATCCACGGCAATTGTCCGTTGTGCGACTCGTCTGCGTCAAAATACAAGTCTCCTGCCGTATTGAATGAAAATCCCGACACTTCCAAGTCTGCGTTGCCGATGTTTGATACGACGAGCGGTAAAGTGTCTTCGCATCCGATATACATCTGTCCGAAGTCGTATTCAGCGGGCGAAACATCGATAATCGGCGCTAAACCCTCTCCCAGTAACTGAACTTCGGTTACTGGCTCGTCTGGATCGTCAGAATCAATAAGAATGCTGTTATTTTCCAGTGCTGCGGTGATTGGATCGAATGTTACAGTAAATGATGTCGTTCCATCGGGTGGAATAAGAATTGAGCCGATTGCTCCGATATCATAGGTGTCATTGGGTGAACTAAGCTGAATATCTAAGATATGTAAGTCTCCCTCGCCAACATTTTGGACTGAAATGACTTCAGTTACGGAGTTTTCGGCGTCTATTCTTCCAAAATCTACTGAAATCGGTGTAACGAGAATATCTGGCTCTAAACCGTCCTTGATTGTGCCAATATTGTCTGGATCTTCGACGATTCCATACTCGTTGCACGCCACAAATGGCGATAAGGCGAGCAATAGTAGTAAGCTCTTCGTTTGTGTTGTTTTTCTAAGCATGTTATTTTCCTTTATTAGTCTTTAAATTTCTGCCTGGTGCCAAAGACATGATCGAACCAAGGCTGCGTAATGCACCAGTTCATATCTTGATTCGAGCCCATGTGATGATCGTAGTGCCAAGGCATGTGTTCCTTACACCATTTTAAGTCCTTGTGAGCTTTGCGATGTTTGAAGTAGTAGTTGAATGCGCAGTAGACAAGGGTGCAGTAAAAGATTTTGGACAGATACAACACAGGAAGGTGTAGTGCCAAGGCTCCTGCCAATGCTAAAACCTCTAAGCCGTAGAGTTTATTGTCATGATTGAAGTTCTTTCTGCAATTGCGATGATGGATTGTCCAATGAAAGGAAAAGAACGACTTGTTAGTCTTTGCTGCCTTGCTATGCAAAACGTGCTTGTGGATCATCCACTCTCCGAAGTTGCCGTAAAGCAACCCTGCCGCTATTATCAATAAGTATTCCAACATCAATCCAGCCCCTAATTACAGCTACTCGTCCCACTCAACAATCTTACCAACATCTTTTATCGCTCCATATTTGTCCACCGCGACTCGCTCAATCTCTCCATTTTCCCAGCGGACTAAAGCCTCGTCAAGAGGCTTCAACTCAACTATAACGCCGTCAGTCTTTGTTTTCTTATTAAACACTCTGTCGTGTACAAAGAATGGCGTGAGATAGCTGATAATCCTGCCCATCAAATGTTCGGACTCCACCAGTCAGGCTTGTTCTGCTTCCAGTTGGCGATGTAAGCCTTCTCGCCGTGGTAGTAGTCGCGGTAAGAAGTTACAGCGGAGTCTGACTTGTATTGCTCTGGCATCGCCTGTGCATGAGGCGTCAGTACGCCCTGTGGTATTAGATTTGACTGAGTAGCGCACCACTCGATGACATCTTGGGACTTGTGTCGCCTGCCGTATCGTGAGGTATACTCTTCACAAAGCGCAATGCCGTGAGCGATAAGCCAGTTGAAGTTAGTGCGAGTGTCGCCTGCCCACAAGGTACACGGATGGTTCTTGTGTGCTTGGCGATAAGGAGTGTCTTCGCTGCCATAACGAATAAGCGCAGAGCATAGCATCTGTGCTGACTCTAACGGCATCTTAACTACGTGCTTGTCTACCTGTTGCTGTGCTGCTGTCACTGGGTTGTCGTCTAATACAAAGATGTTCATGTTGTCCTTTTTTTGTTATATTGTTATTATAGCACAATATTCATATGATGTAAAATTATTTATTACGCTGCTTGAATGATTATAACATCCACTTCGTAAGTTATGTCGTAGCCGTTAGGTTCTGGTGCGCTGGGTGGGTTTGTCCAATGAACCCACCATCGCATGTGTTCGTCTTCGTCGTGCTTCATTCCCCATGTGTCTATCTCGCCTGTCTTGCGAATCATCAACCCCACGCCGAAGTCGTGCCAAGTTGCCTTGTGTTTCACTAAGTCGCCAGATTTGATTCGTTCGCTCATCGACTTGATATCATTCCTGCTTCTGCCAATATATCATTGGCTTCTTCTAAGCAGTTCGTTAGAGCTAACCTGCCTTCTCTGTCTCTACACTTGCCCATCTCTATGAGAGCTTTAGAATACTCTCTCAGTTGCCGAAGCTTTGTAGCCTTCTCATCTCCGAGTTCTTCTCTAACTTTCTCGATTTCACTCATAGCTACCCTTCCCATTTCTTGTCTTCTATTTCCCATTTTCCGTCCATAGTCTCAATGATAATTTGTATAGGATTTTCTTCTTTTAACTGCTCCCAAAGTTCTTGCGATGCGATGAGTGGCTCCTCTCCTGTAAGCCTCTCATACCACTTATGTCGGGCTAATCCCCCCGCCCACTGATTGGGACGGGGGAAATATACCCTACCTTTGTGTCTGATGAACTCGGCAGACTTCTTCATAAAGTGAAGGTTCCACCTTGGAGAGGAACTGATACTTCCCACCCTGCCAACGATGGTTTGTTTTCGAGAACTGCTCCGACAGTAGTTTTGAGAGTTGTGCTTAGATATACTTCACCACGCTTGTAGTCGAAACGATTTACCTCGCTCTCGATTGACTCTTGATCGTAGAAGTTGTCGTTGATTGCTTCAGTGATTGCCTCTTGCAAGTCGTCATCATAATAGTCTTTATCGCCATTCTCATCTTCGTCTGCCCAGCACGCATGAACGAAGTCTTCCACTAAAAGCTCCTTCTCAACGAGTTCGTCAATGACATTGTTTCCGTAAGAATCGGTGAAGTTCATTCCTCGCTTCGACACCATCTCGGCAAACTCACTCACCGTGTCAGTGTACTCCAGTGCCGTCTCTATCTCCGTCTCATTGTGAACGAAGCAGTCAGCGCCGCACGAATAAGTCAGAGTCACTTCCGTATCTGGTGTTAGGTTCATCTCGTTTATCTTTGCTACTTTCTCATCCATGAACATAATGTTCTCCTTTTATTTGTTGCAATGGTATTATACCACGTTCATTCTACACTATCAAGGATTATTCCTCGATTAAATCCGCCTACTAATCTTGCCTTCGCCATTCCTGTATCTACGACATCTGCAAAACTGAAGCCGTGCGACTCTATAAGAGTATGAACTACTTCAACCAAGTCTGCCGCTTCTTCGAGGCAAGGCTCTTCTCTGAACTCTTCCAACTCTTCGATGACTTTGCGGAACAACTCTCGTTTGTACTCAGTAGGTGTCGCGAGATGATAGATGGGCTTTCTGCCGTCCTCGATGATTATAGCTGGTATCTTGTCTCTAACGAGTTTCATTGTCGTTCTCTATTCTCGCTGCCATTTTCAAGTAGTTTAGGGCGACTTCGCTCGTGTCTTCACCTGCTACTACCTTTTCTTCCGTATCTCTATAATCTTTGGTACTATAATCTTTGGTACGAATGTACTTGATTTCGTTTGATAGTTCCACCAGTATCGTGAAAACTCCATACGCCAATACACTTCCTATGAGCAAGTAAGTAAATAATTCAATCATTTTCGCTCCTATTGAACATCCAACTGTACCTCTTTCTAGTCAAGAGATAGTCTTCGTTCTTTTCATTGTTGAATGCTTCAACCTCGAATGGGTTATTTAAGTACGCCAGCGTTCCGTTTCCACATTTCACAAATGCGACAACGTAGAACGCAAAATACAGCACCCACTGGAATACGAACAGTAGTTCCAACTGTTGCTGAAAGTGTATCGTTTCGTGCCTCTTGTCTTGCTCTGAAAGAACTCCTCTGCACCATACGAATGGACCTATATTTATTGCCCAAATGTGAATGGGGGCTACCTTGGATAGGATTTCTGGTACTCTGCTGTTCTCAAAGAACTTTGGTTTCCATAGTTTCATTGTCTACCTCTTCATCTAGATTGTGTAGTCTTCTTGTGCTTTAGCCACTATTTCAATAAGAGACTCATGAAAGCGAAGCACCTTGCCATGATTTCCGATGATGTTGTAAGAATCTTGAGTGGACTTAGATAGAACTACAACAACTCTACTCTCTGGTATTCCGTCTTGGTGAACCATTTCACTGATCCTAACTAAGTCTCCTATTTGTATATCTCTATCCAATTTAGATGCCTTCCCAATATTCACTGCATCTGACGAAGCGCAAATCTTCTAACCGCTCCGCTTCAGTCTTCACCGAGAGCGCCAAGTCGGTGCTGAACGGCTTATAGAGAGTGACAGAGCCCTTATGGTTGCCTTGGATAACAGCGAGCACCTCGACGGTTTCTGATGCTTCGTCGAATGCCTGCTTCTTTGAGTTCGCCCCATCTGTCAGCAGCACGAATGTCTCAAGTTTGCCTGAAAGCCTATCTTGTCCTAAAATTGTCCAAACCATTTCAATCTCATCCTATACAAAAAGTGTTTCTGGTGCGTGTTCGGCATCTTTGACTTCCAGAATGCCGTCTTTAATCATGGCGACGGCAGTGCGTCCGAAGAAGCCCTGAAGCTGCCATACGAGTCCGACATCGAGTAGGTATTGCCAAGCCTCAATGACTTGCTCCTCACTCTCCGCTTCAATGAAACCCTCTGCTAAACCGATTGCTTGATGTGCTGTCATTTTATTGCCCTCCATATTGAGCCCAAAGAATAAATTCTGATACTGCCAATACCCATAATGGCAACGCACCGATTACAATGTAAAAGTGGAGGAGCGTGTCCTCTTTAAATGGTGGTGGTTTTTTCATCATCTTTCTCCTTATTACATCTATAATGTAACATGGCGCAGCTACAATGTCAAGGTTTTTTCTTACTTTTTTTACTTTCTTCTCTTCTCTGGATGACGCACTCACGATCTGTGCAGATTCTGTTCTTGTCCTTCTTTGTCCCACTTAGCCACCAGTTCCAATGTCCGCACTCCATTCGGTGAGGGTGAGTTCTAGTCTTTGGCTCTATAAATATTGAGTTGTCGGGAGGCTCCTTCCTTGGTGGAGATATTGTTATGGCTTCTTCAGGATTGACATCCAAACCTTTGAGCAACTCATCGAGCTTTTCTAACTTCTTATTATATTTCTTCGTCTTCTTCATAATCATCTCTGTAAAATGTTGGAGTTCCTTCGCCCATCCAAGTTCCTTGCGTATTATAGCAGAACCATTCGAAGGCATCGTCAAAATGGCACTCTTGCCACTTCATTATTGCCTCAATCGTCATGTCTATATCGTATACAAGTATGTTCATGCCTGAATCTCGATGCCAAGTGTCGTGATAACTGTCAGGCTGATTGGTAACGCCGAGGATAGCTTCATCAAAGTATTCCCTTGGCTCTATACGCAAGGCATCTGGATGTGCCTCGCTTAGTGGCAATAGCATTTTCTTCACCTCTGCCCTCCTTTGGACTTTCTGTCCACTAGCGATACCCCTTCAATATCATTAGGATGCACCCATGCCGTCAATCCTGAATCTACGAACATCACAATATACATCGGAAATGTGTGAAGGCGAGGGTTAAAGTCTATGCCCACAATCATTCCCAGTCCTCCCTTGCGCTCGGTATACGAGTTGAGGCACCTAACTAAGTCTCCTACTTTGAACACTGTTTGTCTCCGACATACTTTCTAGTGAAAAGCGAATGAACTTCTGTCTTTATCCCATCCTTCGTGACGAGAAAAGATGTGCCGAACTTGCCCTCCGATTCGCCGACAACAAGCAGAATGTCTCCAACCCTGACATCACCTTCTAAGTTGCTGTATAAGATTTCTCCGTGCTCAACGTGAGGGAAAGCCTTACGAGGATCTATTACCTCACACAAGTCTCCGACAGACGGTCTATGAGATTCTCCTATCGTCATTCGAAGCCTCCGAAACAAGCTCAAGGCAAGATTGACTTGTGTGTGAGGTGTCTCCGTCGTTCCAATACAAAGTGTACTCTGGAACGTAGTAGGGAACTTCCCAGACGTCTGCGTCTGCATCCCTGGGACTGTGATTTTCTATATTATAGCTCCAGTCTATTAGAACCCAGCACGCCTCTTTTACTATCGCATATTTCTTGCTAAGTTTCCACGGATTGATATCGTATCCATTGGCGATATCCGATTTGTTCTTGTCTATAATTCTTTTACTCCATACAACCATATCGCCGACGGCAAACATCGGATCTCCCTTGCAGTCGTATGGCAGTTCATTAGACGAGTAGGTGATAGGATATCTCTGATCTTCCTCGTAGCGATATGGCATGTTATCACACGACATCTTTATTTCCTGCCTTAGATATTATCGTCATTGTAGCGGTTGACGCCAAGCCCTTTTCTCCACTGCACCAAAGCACTTCAGAGTCAAAGATTCTGATGTCGTACTCGTTCCAGAGGTTGTCGATACTGAGTATTGTGGCTCTTCTTGATCTTCCGTCTTGCCACCATACATCAACGATGTCTCCGACTCCAAGGGAGAGTCCGTCTTTCCCCCTCGGGGCGTGCAGATTCATTTCTCAATCCTTCTCTTCTTCCACATTTATTATACCACACTTTCGTCGTCATCATTAATGTCGTCGTAGTATTTCTTCTCGCCTCTATCCACCTTGAATGCATCCTCTATCTTCTGGAGGGTATACATCGTCATAGCGAATGAGGCACGAGCGAGGAGCCTACAGGAGGCACCAGCGAGCTTTAGAGCGGGTATCACAACTTATTTCTCTGCTGCTTCTTTGTCTTAGGATAGTCATCCATAGTTGCCTTTCGAATCCTGATGTTTTTTATTTCAAGAATGCGCTGCCACTTGCTCACTCTTATCCTTGCATTGATTAGAGTGTCGGGGTAAGCCAATACAACTTCGGAAGACTTTAGCCTTCCTTTCTTATCTTGCGCCATCCTGTCTTGAACTATTACATATTTTACATTCATTACATTACTACCTTGTATCCCTGATGCTTCAATGTCGCAACCCTTGCGTGCCTTAGCGTCTCTATGAGCGCTTGCAAGTCCAAATCGCTACTGAAAGTCATCTTTGCAGTTTCCTCCGTGCTGCCGTTATCACCTAAAAAGAATTTTAACTCAACTTTGCCATCATCTTTTGTCAGCCTAACTTCAACAACGCATCTTCCTTCTTGGAGTCCCAAGTTTATACTATAAATAGTATCTCTTAGCATTTTGTATCCCGTGATTAGTGTTCTTCTGGTAATGTGTAAGCTGGGATGCCCGCAGGAAGTTCTCCGTCAACCATTCCGCCGTGCTTGATAAGGACAAGTCCGATGACAGATGTTGGAACGTATCCGAATACGCTTTCCCTCATGTCTCCTTCTCCGTCTTGATAGGGAGCGAGCAGCGGCTCATTCCAGCTTGGAAATCCAACCTCTACAGCGGTATACTCGTCGGCATCGTTCACTCTCGGTGAGCAATACGTCATACTATCTGCTTGGATGCTTAAGGAAAAACCATCTTTGCAGATGGCTCTCCTGTTTTTCGTTATCTTCATGATTACTTAGCCTCTTCGCCAGTGAGCAACTCAACAAGGAAGGCGCTAACGCTTCGTCCATCAGAAGTCTTAGACTGGTGAAGGGCGACAGAGTTTGCCTGATGTCCCTGTCCGAGGATAGTCCAAAGCTTCATAGCTACCTCGCTCGGAAGAGTGATGTAGTAGTTAGCGAGGTTCTGAACCCGCTCTTCGCTCAACTTGTCTTCCAACGCTCCAGACTGCTCCATCTTAGTGATAAGGGCAGCGTGCTCGTTGATGCCGAACTCAGCAGTCAACTCAATCTTGCCGTCGTCAAGGATGTCTTCGACGGTGACTTGGCGCTCGTAGTTGTCAACGAAGTCTTTGAATGCTACCGCCGCTTCGAAACCAACAAAAGAGTTGGTGAGGTTGAAGACGACGCCAGAGTCAGCACCCTCCTCAAGCAGGCTTCCAGCCTCAAGACACTCGCTCAAACGGTGCCAAGAACGACGAGAAGGGTAAACCTTGTTAGGCTCGTAGTCGTCCTTGTGCTCCAAGTGAGAGTGGTTCTGGTTGATGAAGTTCCAGACTACAGGGTGAACATTGTCGCCTGCCCAGTCCAGCCAGTCTTCAGTGGTAGGCTCAACATCAAAGACAGTCCAACGATCCAACTCGGCAGGATCCATCTCTCCAACTTGGTACTGCTCACCGTGTTCGCCACCGTTGACGGCAGCAAAGATGAGAGTATCTTGATGGAGAGTGAAACCAGCAAGCTTGCGAGAGTCAGTCAACTCGAAGATTCCTTGACGGACTTCAGGAGTCGCACGATCTACCTCGTCGAGGAAAAGCACAACAGGGTGCGTACAAGCAGTCTTGTACCACTCAGGCGGGTTCCAACTGGTGACGTTGCCATCAGTGCTTGGGAGTCCGAGCAAGTCGCCCTCTGTCATCTGTGAAGCACGACGCTCAACAACAGGAAGCCCAACGCTCTTAGCGAGTTGATAAACTACTTGAGACTTGCCGACGCCGTGACGCCCACGAACCAAAACAGGCTTGCGAACAGCAGTGACATAGGGAGTGACTTTGATAAAGGTTTTAAAATCAACTGACATTTAGAACTCCGAAAGTTAGGGCGGGAACTATTTCCCTCTTACATATATAATGTATCACGCTGGAAGGCATTTGTCAAGGTAAAAACTGAAAAAAGTGAAACTTTCTTAGAAAAACCAACTGACAACATCTCCTCCCTACATATATAATTTAACCGATTGTGGGCATTTGTCAAGCAACTTTCTCAACTATTTTCACTACCATTTTTATGTAGGTTCTTTGAACTTTGCCTTCTTAGTTGTCCAGTTTTCAGGCATTCCAGCAGTTGGACTGTCCGAGTGTCCGACGACATCAACGTCCCAAGCGTTCCACTGGTGACCTGGCAGGACAAGAGACGCAAGGATTCGATGTTCCTCTCTGCGCCCCATTCCGTTTTGAGCCCTAACGTCATCAGTTGGGCAGTTCACCCAGTTGACTGTGACTACCTTTTCATAAGATACATTGTCGCAAGTGATTCTATTCCAGTCAATCTTCTCAATGAGTCCGAGAATCTGGTGGGCTTCGTAATGCGACTCCCCTTTGTCGTCTGTTGCCCAGAAATAGCGTCGGGTGCTTAGGAGCGAACCGACACCAATCTTGAGCGACTTTGCTCGCTCTTGGATGGCATAGCGATATCTCT
>WLWH01002189.1_pt1 | contig 11361 bp, 21 predicted proteins | sample 6712741 | NCBI WGS metagenome assembly WLWH01 (sample SAMN12718694, study PRJNA515312) | sponge metagenome | isolation source: marine sponge | host: Mycale hentscheli | place: New Zealand: South Island, Marlborough, Capsize Point | collected 2003-05-01 | reverse complement strand
AAACACATTGACCGCCCGCAAAGTTTGCAGCTGATGTTCCGTTGTCTGTATGGAACTGAATACCATATATAATAACGTGTTCTGAACTTGGTTGCACATAGCTACCCTCTAAATTGGTAACTGTTTGGTTATAACTGCCGGTAAATAAACTTACTTCGGTTAAAGCGTCGCAATTTTTAGCGTCATATATTGGTCTGTCCGCAATTGTTTTAGATTGTTGAACTACATTGTTAGACGCTCTAAAATAATTTCTAATTTGGTCTTCAAACAAGCCGGGATTGGCTAGTCTGCTTGATACTTGTGGGGTTAAAAAACTCATTCTCTTTTTTTTTAAATTACATTAATATATCGTCAGTCATATCGTTTAAAACGACGCTGCCGTCCATCATATCGCCAACCGCTGCCGGTGCTTGTGCGCCGCCTAAATTGACGGTGTTTGGCATATTGCCCGGCTCTATATAGTTAAGTCTGCTAAAACCCTCCATTTGCTCGCCTAAGTCTTCGCCAATATCTGTTCCGGTTGCTCCTAGCATACCATAACCGACCGGCTTATATTTGTCGTCGGCAAAATAAATAATTGCTGCTCCTAATAAAGCGGGTACATAAGGTAACATTTGTTCGCCCGTACCTTGTTTAAAAAAGTCTACTTTGTCCTCTAATTGGTCGACTGCTACGCCGGCTACTACGCCGCCAGCTAGTGCGCCAACTACGGCTGTAATGTCAAATTGTTTAGCGTATTTGCTTGTTCTTGCTGCCATTTTTTTTTATTTTAAATTTATCTTCTTTTACGTTTTTTTGGAAATACTATTTCTTTAACCGCTCCGCCGGTTGCTGCGTCTACTATAAGAATACCGCCTAGCGCTGCCGCTACATAACTAAAAGGAGCATTTCTCCTAAACCACCTTTTAATTTTTCGTCCGGTTTTTCCTTGCATATCGTGACCATTTAGTTGATAGTCTAACCTAGAAAAACCGCCGTTCATTGTTGGGGGTGTAACTACGCGGCTAAAACCTATTTGGCTGCTACTTGCTTCATTTAACTGCATATAACTAATTTTAATTTTTTACTAATATACTATTTTTATTTTAATGTTTAAACGGCTAGTCAAAAGATCACTTACGTTTTTTTCTTTTTCCTTTTTTTCCTTTGCCGCTTAATGCTAAATATCCTACGACCGCCGCACCTATTGCAATCGGCACAATTGGCAAACTGCTTTCGTCTTCTATCGGCTCGCCGTCGCCACTTCTTAAACTACTTTCCGGGTCGTCTTGTCCTAGTGGAAAATCAAAACCGGTTGCGTCTTCAAAAGATTCTGCAAACCCAGCGCCCGCGCCGCCCTCGCTAAAAAAACCGCCGCCGCCGTCGTCGCCGCCGCCAAATATCTCGCCAGCTGTTTCGGTTATGTTACCAAAAACATCACGAAGAACGCCGCCGTCTCCACGTCTTTCGTTACGTCTTAACTGTCTTTGTTCTTGTCTTAGTCTTTTAGCTTCTTGTCTTGATTCCTGACGCTCTAGTCTACGCGCTGCTCGTGCGTCTTGTCTTTCCGCTCTTTTGTCTTGTCTTCCTTGCTGTCTTTCCTCTCGTCTTGTTCTTCTTTCGTCTCGTCTTTCCGCTCGTCTTTCTGCACCGGTCATATCTTTACGTCTTGCGCGTCTTTCAAGTCTGTTTTGCTTTCTTTCTTCTCTTGTAGCTTGTCTTTGTTGTTTTGCTGCAAGTCTTTCGTCTCTCCGCGTACTTCTTGACATTCTACGGTCTGCGGTTTTTTTCTTTCTGTCTTGTCTCTTTGCTTGTCTTGCTTGTTTCTTTGCTGCTCTTTGGGCTTTACGTGCTTCTCTTGCTGCTTTTCTTGCTTTTTTTCCCGGCCCGTTTAAACTGCCATACATATTTCCGTCTAATATACCGCGACCCGTTCCCGGTTGCATTAACATATCGTTGACGCTCATTTCCATACCGCCAATAGCATTTTTAATACTACCGCCGTTCATTTGTCTTTTTTGTCTAATTGCTGCAACTCTAGCTGGAACTTGCAAAGAACTTGCCTTTTGTCTTACTGCTTGTCTTGCTCCACTTGTTTTTTGTCTTACTGCTCGTCTTGCTCCACTTACTTTTTGTCTTGCTGTACTTCTCGCCTTAGATAGTGCAGATTGTCTTTTTTTCTTACGTCTTTGCCTTTTACCTTGCAAAGAAACGTCGTTGACGGTGTTTTGTGGGTTAACCCTTAAAAAACCTTGTAATGCTTCTAACTTCATATAACTTTTAGTTTTTGACTTTTATAATAAGGTACTGACTTAAATAATTGCATATTACTTTTATTTCCATTGCCGGTTTGGTCTTGTCCTATAACCAAATCAATTGGTAAATTGTAATCGTCGAGAACCACAAAAATATGATTATAATTGTCCGGCTGCTTTTCATTAGTGGCCACCATTATAAAACTATGCGGAATACGCAAGTTAATCAAAAATTGCGATAATAAAACAGAATAATCAACGCAATTGCCTATGCCGTCGCGAATTGCCTTTGTTCCGTATCTTATTTGTTGTCTATTTGGATTGTCTTTTTTAAACGTAACATTATCAAAAATATATTTTGCAACAGTTCGAACGCCGGATAGGGTAGGGGGGACGTTGTTTTTTTGTATAAACTGTGTAAAAAATGGGTTTTCAGACCCTAAAAGCGCGTATTTTCTCATAGCGCTAATAGTGTCAAATTGATTTGCTTTACGTTTTATTAAGGTACGCACCTAATTTGTTCTTTATGATAAAGTCTTCTATGTTAACAATATACTCGCGGTTTTGCGGTTTGTCAATTTCTTTAAAAGACATTATATTTAGTTTCTTGCCTTTAAAATTAGTCTTTTTTTGGTCTTTATAATTAGAATAAACACAATAATTATAATTATTAGCGCTCCATTTTGGTTTTATATCAGTAGATAAAACAATATATGCCATTACAAATTTGCCGTAATAATTATTTTCTATCCTATCAACTAATTTTTGATAACCCGTCCACTCGTCGCGGTAGTATTCGCCGTCGTGTCCTTTATATAAATCTAAAGACGGCAACCAAACCCATTTATTTGGGTTGTCTCTAAACGTAATTACTAATTTAAAACGCGCATAATCATTAATTGCGTCAATAATTGATCGTTTGCCTTGACTGTTTAAACGTCTAGTGGCTTTTTCTCTTGGTGTTTCTGCTTGTCTTTGGTCTTTTAGATTTGTTAAATAGTCTTGAAAGTGGTCTCCAAAATTTACTGCGTTTGTTTTTCTTTTCATTTGATAAGTGTTTATATTCGTATTTCCAATATGCGTAGTCTTCTAGCATTTTTTTAACTTTTTAATTAGCTTATATGTATCGTCGCTTATTTCAATTTCATAATTATAAGCGGGGTCGTAATAAGAAGACTGTAAAACCTTTGCTTGTTTTAAATCGGCTATTGTATGCAATTCGTATGCTATTGAGTTTGGTTTGTAAGTTAATTTGTCTTGCTGGAATTGTAATTTATTACGTTCAGTTTCTAATTGCTGCCGTTCTTGTTTCAACAACAATAGTTCTTCTTCTAATACTTTTACCCGTCGGCTCGCTCGTAGCCATTTTTCTTTTGTTGAAAGGTATGTTTTCCGTAATACAAATAGGGCGGGGGAGGGGTTAATTATTTTTTTCTTCTTTTTTAAATTCATAGAGTTTATTTATTATATGTTCTGCGTCGGCTCTGCGGTGTTTCCACAAACCTTTTGAAAAACCTTTTTTGACAAATTCAATAGTATCGTTTAAATGTTCGTCGTCTTCTTGCCATAGCCATTCTTTTTTTATCATAAGATTAATTTTGTTTTATTTCTTGATGTATAAGTTCTTCGAGATTGTCAATATCTTTTAGCAAGTTAATTAATTCGCGGTCAATTAATACAAAGTCCATAGCGTCGCCGGGTTTGTTAATTTGTTGATAACCGAATTTTTGTATCAAATCTATGATACGTTTAAAATTTTTTAATATTTCTAATGTGTAAAACTTGTTCATAACTATATATATTTTATAAAGCAAAAAAAACCCGACGCGTTTAAACGTCGGGTGCTGGTTGTTAGGCCGTTTAAACGTCTAACATACTGTATTGGTCGCCGCCTACACTTAAGCCGGCGACATACTCCGTTTGCTTAATTCTTTCGTCTAATTTAGACAATTCGATTCGCAAATTGCGCTTATCGGTATAAAATTTTAGACGCGTGAGTTCGTCTTTTAAATCGTCTATAATTATTGTCATAGACCCGATTTGCTTTTCTTGATTCTCAATTAGAAAATACAAATTTTCAATTTCAGTTTTTAAATTCATAGAGTTATATTTAAATTAATAATCGTTGGAAAATTCTATTTCATAAATTTGGTTGCCGTCTGCGTCCTTATTGTAGTGGTCATTATTAAATAAGTCTTCAAACGTGTCTAGTAAATCTTCTTCCATTTGAACAACGGCTAAATCAAAGACGTTATTTAAATTTATTTTGTCTATATCTACGTCGGCCAATTGTAAGTAATTTGAGAGCATTTCTTCAATACGTTGATACGCTCCACAGTTATTTAAATCGTTGCTTATTTCGTCTAATATTGCGTGATAATCTAATTTTATTTTTTTCATTTGTCTAAGTGTTTAAACGCCCTACGGTTTGATCCCTAGAGCGTTTTTTTTATTATTAATATGTATCTAAAAAACCCTCTCCGCAAGCTATGCAGTTATTATATTGTATTTGGTCAATATTTTTTTGTGAAGTTCTAAAACTAAAATTGCATTGGTCGCAACTTACTTTGATATTACGCGTGTTTTGTTTCTTGCGTGTAATAGTGATTAGGTCGTGCGGATAATTACCCAGCGTTTTGGCTATTTTCCTGAGTTTTACGAGCAGTTTTTTGTTCGCAGCTGCGGAAGTTGGTTTATTTTCATTTAGTCCAATAGCGCAGCAGATAGACCAAAACCGCGAATTATGGCCGTTTTGACAATTATCTATTGCATGGACTAATTCATGCGTCAAAGTGTCGAGAATTTCGACCGCTTTATCTACAACCGGACTTATAAATATCTCATTTACGCCGCTTTTACTGCTGGCACGATTAAAACAGCAGCCGAGCGTATGCCGGCGCGCTGTGTTACCCGTTGGCGTAAATCCGCAGGTCACTTTTACATCTTTAGGAACGTTAAAAAACTTGTTCGGCTTTTTTATAAGGTTATGCGGATTATCAAAATAATAATTGCCGTATTCTACAACGGTAGTATTGAAAACCTCTTTATTAATGAGCGCAACAGCGGCAACTAGCCACTGTTCGCGCGTTTTATATGTTCTATTTTTAGTCATTTGCAAGGTTGTTAAATTCTGATTCACTTATTACGGTTAAATTTAACTCTCTTGCTACATAGTTAATATGCTTGCTTGTTGTCGGGCTGGTTGTCATTCCGCCAACGTTCCAAGCGTGTTTTATTAAATATGGTCTTGAGATGGTTGCAACGTGGGTTTGATAACTTGTAACGACGTCGCCCGCTACGTTTAGATTTTGCTTATATCTTTTCATTGTTTATAAGATTAGTTAATAAAAATTCGTGGTGCTAATATAGGCCGTTTAAACGTAATAACCAAATTTAAATGTTAAAAAATGTTATAACTACCCGTTTAAACGGTGCGCGCATTATGCGGGCGCGGTTTTATATACGCGTGCTTTTTAGGTCTAGTAAATAACGGGTATTTTTAACCGGTCAAGTAATATAAGTAAATGTTAAGTAAATGTTAAATAAACTAATCTTAGGTTTTACTTATACTGTTCAGCGTAAACCATAGAAATATTATGTTAACCAAAAGGCCGTTTTTGCCTTGTTTAACGTTTTAGGGTGTTTTTTACAGCTGTTACGGGGTAAATATGCAAAAATTCGTATTATTTGCCCGTTTAAGCGTCTAATATAGGCAAAAAAACCATTAAATCAAGTCTTTTTTGCTAATAAATAGCATTAAATAGAGGTAAAACCCGTTAAAATTGTTATCTTTACGTATGATTTGCTCGGTTTATTCCGATAAGTTGTAAAAATTCGTAGAGAAAAAGACCCTATTTGCCTAGCATTTAGGGTTTTTTTATGCCTACAAATAAGCATATATTGCCAAAAATTAAGCAGATATTGACAAACTACTCCCCTACCCTACCCCAAAAAGCATTATATTAGAGGTATGAAAGGTATATATAAAGGCCGAAACGTTACTTTAGAAAGTCCGCGACGTTTACGCGCCGGCGACGTATCTTACGGCAGAAAAAAATTTGAAGTTTATGTATTAGACGGCGCAAGAGTTAAGCGCGTAACGTTCGGCGACCCCAATATGAGAATTAGAAAAAACAATCCAGCTGCGCGCGCGAGTTTTTTGGCGCGTCATAATTGCGATACAAAAAGAGATAAGACAAAAGCCGGTTATTGGTCTTGTCAAAAATGGCTATGAGTATAGGAAAAAAAATATTTAAGAAAACAAACGCGCCAATACCTTACAGAAAAGTTGTAAAATTAATTGGTTTATATAGTATAATTAGTTTTTGCGCTGGTGCTATTGTGTTTAAACAGTATATGGATAGAAAAAAATAGCTGTGCGCGATTCTCAGAGACTTAAGACCGCTTTTTTTCTTCTAAATAAGGAATTACATACTTATAAATAGCAAAACCGGCAGCAATACCCGTAAAAATTCTAAAATAATTAACGCCGTATAGACTGTCGCGAGCTGGGTCTACAAATACGCCGTTTTTTCTCAATCCATAATGTAGATGCGGGCCGGTTGTTTTGCCGCTATTGCCCGTCGTTGCAATAATTTGACCTTGATTAACGTTATCGCCCTCGCTTCCTCTAAATGATTCTAGATGCGCGTATCTACTTTCTAAATTATTGTCGTGGTCTACTATCATATATAAACCGCTGCGCTCGTCAATACCAATTTTAATTATTTTGCCGCTTTCTATTGCATAAACATTTGAGCCAATTGGTGTAGCTAAATCAATGCCGTTGTGCATTTTTTGCGTGGGTGGTGGGAACGGGTTATTTCTTAACCCAAAACCTGAGTTAATTTTCCAAAATCTATTGTCTACGGGTTTTACTAACGCCATACGTTTAAACGTTTATTGCTTAAGATCAATTATTGTTGGAAGTAACCACAAAAATATAACTGCCAAAGACAATATTATTTCTATGGTATTAATTACGAACAAAATAAACGCCGGCCGCAACAGCCGCAATTGGTAAAACTAAATTACTTTTATTTTTGTTCTTGTCTCCTTGTTTTTTTAACGCGCCAGCTGTGCCAAGTCTTGAACGTACATTTTGTAACGCTCTTTCGTATGGTGTAATTGCCCAATCTGAAAACATATAAACCGTTTCAAGTCTTATAAACTCCGCTAAATTTTCGCCGTATGCAATTAAAAAAGCATTAAAAATTGCTCTTAATTGCGCGTTGTTATATTTATAACTCATTGAATATAATATATTCATTAACAAACAATGTTCTTGATTTGTAGCGTCGTCTGGGTAAATTGAGCCGGTAAAAACAGAATGTAAATATTCTGCTATTTTGTTTGGAGACATTAAACGCAGCATTAAAGGCGGGCTGCTTTGCGGAAAACCAGCTGTATTTATAGGCGTTGTTGTTCCTTTACTTACAAAAGTTAAATTGTCTTCAAAATCCCACGCAGTCAATTCGACCCACTCCCCTACCCTATGATTAAAATAATTACCAATTCCAATAGGAACATTTTTTGGTATTATAGTCGTTAAAGTGTCTTCTGTTGGGTTGTCACTTTCGTCGTTGAAATCGTCCAATAAAATTTTGCCACCTTGATACAAAAGAACTGCCGCTGCTAACTTTACTAGCGGCGTTTCTTTCAATAGGTACGTCAATTTTTCCTCCGGTCGTCTCGGCGACTTTTTCCGGTTTGGGAATAGTCTTTGACTTAGGGGTTTTTTTGGCGGTGCTGCTGGCGTTGTTTTTCGTTTTGCCATTGGTCGCCATTTTACATTCTTTTAAGTTTCTCCATTAGGTCGTATCTCTCTTTACCTAATTTAGCATACTGCTTTAATTCTCTTTCATAATCTGCGTATTTAGAAAGATAATTTTTCATTTGAGTAACTGTCTTACTCTTTGGCTTTTTTGGCGGTCTTTTTTTAAAACCCGCTAATTTTGCCATTTTCATTTGAATAGATGTGTTATATGTTTTAGCCATAACTCTTATTTTAATTATTAATAAAATTTATTATTATTGGTTTAACTGCGTCCGCTTTTCCTTGTTGTATTTTATTCGCAAATTTTTGAATATTTTGTTCTCCGAAATAATCAACTATTACCGCTAGATTAGTTTCTAAATTTTCAATGTTTTCAATTTCTGCTGTTTCCGGGTCGTATTCTTTTTTAAATCCTTGCATAGAGTTATTTGTTTGTGGTGTTAATTTACTTTCAATAAATTTAGAAACAAAGCCGGTTAGCAAAAAATTTACTTTACCGCCCAAAGTTTCCATTTCTGCAACCTTATTTCTTAGGTCTGCCATTTCCTTTTCGCGTTCCATATCGCGTAAACGTTGATTGACTAATTCGTCAACTTTTTGGTTTAATGAAGACATAGACACAAAGTCTTCTGCTTGCCCGTTTAAACTAGGCGACGGACTGATCAAAGTTTCATAAAATTCTGTTTTGACTTCTAACATATTACGTTTTTGCTCGCCCTCTGTGCCTTTACCTAACAATATTGTAAACTTACCGGACACAATATTTTCTAACTCTTGCAGTCTTTTAATTAAATCTTCGGGCGTTTCTCTTTTAACGTTTTCGAACGCTCTTGAATTTTCTGTTAGTTCGCCCTCGTATAATTTAGCAGACTTATAATTATTGTCTTTAATTAACTTATATATTTTATTTAAACTTACAATCATCTATCGCGGTATTTTAAACGGTAATAAACTATTGAAATAGTGACTTTTGTTCTTAGCTGGTTTTCAAAAGTTAATGCGTCTTTTATTTCAACGTATGGAAAACAAGGCGAAACGTAAATAGGTACTGTTTGAACGTTCGCGTCATCTTTAACCGGTATATTAACCGGCGTACCATTAAAAGTTATTATAATTCTTGGGTCTCCACCCGGCGTAACTGCAAAAGGGTCTATAAAAATTGCATAACCTATGCAACCCGGCGGCGTGACATATTCTTGTGAAGAAATAAACGGCAAACCCGCTCCCGGTGTAGCAATTTCTATTTGTTGACCCGAAGTATATATTTGTTTATCGGCATACCATTTTAAAAAATCGCTGTTACTTTGCGGTAGTCCAGCAGGAAATATTATTTCGTTTAAATGACTTGGCATTAATTATCAAAATATAAAGTTAAATAAACTTGAAATTGTTGTGCTGCACCAATATTGTTTTGCGTTTGCGTTTGTATTGTAAAAGTTGCTCCCGGTTGTATTTGTATTGGCTGTACGTAATAATCTCTACCGGTCGCCGCTTGGTAATAAGTAGAAGAAACATTTTGTATAATTTCTATACCGTCAACAGTAATAGTAACTAACGTTCTGTGCTGCTCATTATTAGCAAAATTAACAGCGTCAACTAAAGGTACGACCGTTAAAACGCCGACTGCTCCAATAGAGCCGTTGTTTCTTGGCGCGGTAAAAGTTGAACTGCTTATACTTCCGCCAACTGCGTTTTGCGCAACTTGATGATAATATTGTCTTCTTTTTAAACCTTGCCCGAACGGCATACGAAAATTTTGAACATACATTTTATGCGCTGGCGTTTCATAAAAAACTATTACTTGCGCTGATTGTTCTTGTGCTGAATTTGGCGTGTTTGTACCGTCTAACGTTAGCGTTCCGGTTTGTCCGTCTGAGTAGCTTGCTCTAACTCTGAACTTGTGGTCTCTCCCGTATTGGTAGGTCGAAGTCCAATAAGGAACGTTCGTATCTTGTACCAAATTTTGACCCCCAACATTAAGAGTAGCTTGGCAATTGTCTTGCAGACCAGCAGTAGTATTATTCGTACTGTATATATCATAGTATTTAGATACTCCCCTATCGGTTGAAAGTCTAAAATCTGTACTACCAAAACCGCCACCGGCTATTGTTAGCAAATCAAAACCTTGTTGTAATAATACGGGTACTTCTTTCATAAATCAAATTTTTAGATTAGACGTTTAAACGCCTTATGGTTTGATCCCTAAGACGTTTTTTTAAAGTTATTAAATTAGACCGATACCAATTAACTCAAACCAAAGACCGTTTGCCGTTTCTCCGCTTGTATAAGTTAAGTCTAGTCCGGCCCCTTTGGCAGAAACTGTCAAACTAAAATCACTTTGCGACGGTATTAATATTGGTTGCGATAACTCAAATCTTCCTCTTTGCTGTGTTCCTAAAGTGTTGTCAAAAACTGTCAACGGAATATCTTTTTGCATAACGATACCATTTACAGTTAATGTATATGTAGCGTTAAAAAGTAAGTTAAAAGTTTTGTCCGCAACTGATTGACTGCTAATAGATGCAAAACCTTTTCTAACAACAGTTATTGGCGTTGCACCGGCAGAGTTTGTTGCTACCCAGCCGCCCGCTTGTATAGCTGTCACTAAAAAATGTTGCGATTGTGGCAATACAAAATTATTGCCCGGAAAATTAGTTAATGCCTGGTCATAAGTACCGGTAAAAAACTTTAAAGTTGTTGCCGTTACTGTTGCCGACTTAGATATTAAAAAATGATATAACGATTGGTAAGCAATTGTTTTACTGTTGCTTATTGGCAAGTTAGCCGCCGTTAAATATTTTACAAAATTAGCTTGCTCTACGCCCGGTAAAGCAATATTTTTTTCAATTGATGCTGGTATAGCCATTTTTTTCTGTTTTTAAATTAAATTAAACCTATTCCCATTAATTCACATCTAATATTATAATTAGACGGGAACGCGCTACCGTCTTGTGTAGCTACTGTGACCTCTAAAGACGTTTGGCCAGCCCAAATTACGGGTACATTTAAATAAAGTGTTCCTCTTGACTGTGTAATTAAATCACTATCCCAATCGCCACCCCAAACATCTCTTAAATATACAACTCCATTAGTCTGTAATGTCACATTTAACGCTGGTGCTGGTATTTCGCTGTCTATGTCAGCAGTTCCGGCTCCGGTTGCTGGTTGTGCTGCTGTTGTTGGCGTGAATATTGGGTTGTTACCGGTTGTAAAACCTTTTTGCCAAACACATTGACCGCCCGCAAAGTTTGCAGCTGATGTTCCGTTGTCTGTATGGAACTGAATACCATATATAATAACGTGTTCTGAACTTGGTTGCACATAGCTACCCTCTAAATTGGTAACTGTTTG
>WLWH01002188.1_pt1 | contig 11364 bp, 14 predicted proteins | sample 6712741 | NCBI WGS metagenome assembly WLWH01 (sample SAMN12718694, study PRJNA515312) | sponge metagenome | isolation source: marine sponge | host: Mycale hentscheli | place: New Zealand: South Island, Marlborough, Capsize Point | collected 2003-05-01 | reverse complement strand
CTGTATATTGTGCCATCTCTGTAATTTGCATTCCATCAAAACCAAAATGATTACCATTTGTAGTTTTCATAATATGTTCAATGTCTTTGTACATGTCAGCCATTTTTTTAAATGGTATCCAACTAATGTGTGAAGTTCTAGTTTGAGTATCTAACACACCACCTGTAACTCCTTGTTTGTTTCCAACATAAGCATCTTGTTTAGGCTCGCTTCTACCTGCTTCAATAATCATTTTACATTGTTCAGGTGTAAAGATAGGTTTTGTAGTTTCTACTATATAGGATTTCCATTTTGGTTCTGTTATCATACGGCTCCTCTGTTTTTTATTGGATCAAATAGCACATCACAGTTTGCAGCTAAAGTTCTTCTTGTCTCATTAGTTCCATTAAATGGATATACACAATGTCTCATATCGTATGGAAAAATATAAAAGTCTCTAAGGTTCATGGGTGGTTGATAATCTATCTTTGCAAACTGACCATTAGCTGCCCCTAATATTTGTAGTCTTCCATTCTGTTGTATATGTCCCGCTGAGTATTCTTTACCATATGTTGATGGTAGTTTTAAAATCATCACAGAAGATAAGCCAGTAAATAACATACCTCTATGAACATGAGCTGGATTATATTCGTGTTGTTTCATTTCATTAACCCAAATAGAATTAAGGTGTAAATCATATTCTCTTATCTTATTAAATGCTAAATAGTGTCTAAACATTTCCATAAAATAAGTTGTTACATCTTTTGGTAACATGTTATGGTTTTTCATTTTAGATTGGTCTTGACCATGATAAAACAAAGAATGTTCATTCTCTATCTTACCCACTAACTGACCATTAGCAGGATGTAAATTATTAAAATTTTGTTCATAGGTTTGATTAATTGCAGTAAATATATCAAGCGGCACTTGATATTTTAAAATAGACTGACCTAAGAATACAAAATCAAACTTTAGGTTTTCCATGTTGGGTTATTTGTTCTTTCTTTTCATAACTTTGTTCTAGTTCACCAGATTTTTTAATTCTCTGTAATGATTGTAGTTGTCCCATTACATTAAAAATTTCTGATTCATTAGAATTTTCATTTAAAGTTTTTGCTTTCTCGTGATACTGTAATCCATAAGATTCTAGTTGATGTTGATTAACATCTTTGTCATTAAATGACCCATCATTAAATTCACCTTTTAATTTAGACCACATTTTAATTTCTCTCATTCTGTGTCTTGCAATTTTTTCCATAGAAGCTTTACCAAATCTAGCTTCATCTAAATCTATTTGATATTTAATTCTTTTATATTCATCTTCTTCTTTATCTATTTTCTTTTCTAACCAAGTAATTTTTGCATCGTTTCTTCTATAGTCAAATGATAATGACATAAGGTTATCTAGGTATGAAGATTGTTCTCTTACACATTGCCAGTATTTTGCAGCTTTAGTTGGATATCTATTATCTTGTAACACAGAAAACCTTGCTTCTGTTTCTGTTCGAAACATTTGTTTCTTGTTCCAAGTGTCTCTAAGCTCGTCTACCATACCTTTAAAATCAGTAAGGTCTTGTGGTTCTAATAAATTATTTAAATGAGTTTCCTCTTTTTGTATAATATCTTTTACGTCTTTTTTATCTGTCATCTGTATCCTTTTTATTAGTTATAGTATGATTTTTATTGTTTTGCAATAATTGTTCTTTTTTAATTTTTTCAATACTTTTAAGTTGTCCCAGTATATTAAATACTTCTGGTTGAGTTGACGCTTGAGTTAACGTATCTTTCCTGTTTAACATTATTTTATGGTAAGATTCTAATTGATGTTTATTAACATCTTGTTTATCAAATGTACCGTCATCATTTTCTTTTTTAATTTGAGACCATAATCTAATTTCTCTCATTCTATCTTTTGCTGTTAATTGCATATTGGCTTTGGTATATGTTTTTTCATCAATTTCAATTTGAATAAGTTCTTTTTCTAATGGGTCTTTTTCTTTTTCTAATTTTTGTTTTAATTTTTTTAATTTAACTTCATCTCTTCTATATTCAAAAGATAAATTCATTAAGTTTTCTAAATAAACATTTTGTTCTCTGACACACTGCCAATACTTTGCAGCCTTTGTTGGATACTTCATATCATTTAAAACTGAAAACCTCATTTCTGTTTCAGTTCTAAATATTTGTTTTTTAGTCCAAGTGTCTCTTAACTCATCGACCATATTTTTAAAATCAGTAACATCTTTTGGATCTAGTATGTTATGTAAATTATCTGATTCTTTGTCTACAAGTTCTTTTATATTTCTTTTCTCTGACATATTTCATTCTTTATTGCTTTCTAATCTATACTTTATAAAAATAAAGTCAATCTTAAGAATCAGTAAATGTAACTGTTTGAGTTACTCCTGATCCAGTCCATTCCAAAACAGAATTAGTAATTCCAGGTGATTTTACACCACCTGAAACTAAACCTGCTACTCCTGTGCCTCCATCAGCACCTGCAGAATCTCTTGTTGCTGCGGGCATGGCAGTTGACGAACTAAACGAAGTTCCATCATATTCTTCAGTAGTAGTTATTGGGTTAGTTGTTGCAGTTTCTCCACCAGCTACAAACCCTGGAGAAGATGATGAAGGCATGGCTCCAGCATTACCTCTTCTACCATCTCCAGTTAAAGCATTACCAGTAGTCCAATTTGTTCCATCGTAAACTAAATTTGTAGTTTGATTACCAGGACCTCCTCCAACACAATTCATAGAAAGTTGTGAATCAGCACCAGACGTTCCATTTCCATAATTTTGTGGCATGTTTGTTACACTTGTCCAAGCTGTTCCATTATATTCTTCTGTTGCATTTGAATAACTAGGACCAGATGCACCAGCAATAACTCCTTGTGTTAATGTTCCTCCGCCAAAAGATCCAGAACGTGCAGTATTCATGTTTCCTCCAGCTGTCCAACTTGATCCATCCCATTCCTCTGTTGTAGTAAGATAACTCCTAGGATTGTCCTTATTCGATGAAGCTAAAACTGCTGCGGTTTGAATTCCAAACATATTTGCAGCTCTTCTTTCTGTTCCTAAATTAGGAGTTGAAGTCCAAGATGAACCATCATATGTATAAGAAGTGTCAGTGTTATAAGTGCTTGGTGGTTGACCTCCCGCTAATATAGCTGCAGTTTGAGTCCCTGCTTGTCCTGATTGTTCTCTTCCTGCAGGTAAACTTCCACCAGTTGCCCAAGATCCTGCAGTCGTATTCTTAGCACCTTTTAAAACATTAGAAGTTGTATTATACCAAACTTGTCCTTCAACAGGATTTGATGGGTCTGATGCTACCGCTTCAATTTGTGTTCCTTTAATTTCTTTGTATGTTGCCATAATTAATCCGTACTTATTGTTTTAACACTTGTTGATGGAACACTCCAAGATTCAGTTACAGCTAAAGCAGGTGGTCCTTCTCCACCAAAACCTAAAGCTGATGCAGCTGTTCCAGCACTTGCTGGACCTACAACTGCAGTGTTTCTATCATTTTGTTCAGACCAAGTATATCCATCCCATAATTCTGTTTTAGCTGTCCCAGGTCCTGTTCCTGGTTGACCACCAAATGCTAAAGCAGATGTGTTACTTACTCCTGATCCTGAAAAATTATATCTTGTTTGATTTAAATCAGCTACGCTTGTCCATGATGCTCCATTCCATGATTCTGTGTCATCCATTGGCCCAGTATTATATCCACCAGAAACTAAAGCTGATGTTACAGTTCCTGCTCCAGCCATTGAATACCTTGTAGTATTTAGATTACCTACTTCAGTCCAGCTAGATCCATTCCATTGTTCTGTAAGATTTCTAACACCACCATTAGCACCACCAGCACCTAAAACAGCTGTTACAGTTCCTGCCATTGAAGGTCCCATTGCACCTCTGGCTGTATTCATTGCAGTTATTTCAGTCCAACTACTTCCGTTCCAAGTTTCGCTATCTGTTGTATCAGGACTACCTCCAAAAGCTATTGCAGCTGTCGATGAACCAGCAGAACCCATTGAACTTCTTCCTAAAGTTAAATCACTTTTTTCAGTCCAACTTGTTCCGTTATATAATTCTGTTAATGCAACGTTTGGACTTCCACCAAAAGCTAATGCTGCTGTATTACTTGTCCCTGCTCCTTCTAAAGATTTTCTAGCAGAATTCATACTTGCTTGAGTAGTCCAAGCACCAACTTGAACTGTGCCTGCACCGTTCCATAGTTCAACTCCTGCTGGAGTTGGATTACCTCCAGCTGCAAATCCAGCTGAAGCACTACTTCCGTTTCCTGTTAATTCATATCTACCCGTGCTTAAATCACTTTGTTCAGACCAACTTGTTCCATTCCATAATTCTGTTATAGCTGCAGCTGGTTCATTACCAAATGCTAATGCCGATGTAGCTATTCCAAAACCTCCAGCAAGAATTCTTGCTGTGTTTAAAGCATTTACTTCAGTCCAACTACTTCCATTGTACAATTCTGTTTTTGTTGTTGTAGGTGGGGTTCCACCAAACGCTAAAGCTGATGTATTACTTGCACCAGCAGCACCTGAAAAATATCCTCTATTAGTATTTAAATCACTCACTTCTGTCCAAGATGATTCATTCCAAGAATCTGTTGATGCTGTGCTTCCACCAAAAGCTAGTGTAGAAGCTTTTGTTCCAGAACCACTTAAACCTTGTCTTGCCACTGGCATGTCAGTTACTTCTGTCCAGCTAGTTCCATTCCAAGCCTCATTGTCTGCGGTATTAGATGTATGCACTCCACCAAAAGCTAAAGCCGAAGTATTAGATATACCCGAACCACCGAAAGCTCTTCTCGCTAAATTTAAATCACCTTTTTCAGTCCAACTTGTTCCATCAAATGATTCTGTTAAAGCTGAATTAGGTGGTGTGGTTCCTCCAAAAACTAAACCTGATGTTTGTATACCCGCGGAAGCTGAAGATAGTCTTCCAGTATTTAAACTATTACCAGTTCTCCATGAACCAGCTGATGTCACATTTAGATATTGATATTTAAAATCTTTGTTAGTGCTATCGTACCATAGCTCACCTTCCACGACTCCTGGATAATTACCAGCGTAGTTGACAACCGCTGTTCCAACTTTCTCCTTATATGTAGCCATGATTATTTATTCTTTAACAACCAACCCTGTGTAGAATCTGTATACACTAAAGTATTTGCTGCTCTTTCTACCGAAACTGTTAATGGATCAGTTGATCCCATAATTTTTTCTGTACCATTTTGATCAATAGTAAGTGCATAAGTATCAAATGTACCTGCATAATCTATAAACACAATTTCATCACCTATTGTTCCTGCAGGTAAATCCATTTCTATTGCACCACCAGTTGTATTAATAAAATATCCTTCACCAGCAACTGCTGTAAAACCAGAAGTCTTAACTGCTTGCCATGAAGTACCACCTGATACTTCTGCAAAAGATAACTGACCAACACCTGTTGTACCTGAACCTGTAATACTAGCTACTTTTAAAAATCTATCTGCTGTAACATTTCCAGTGGGAAATTTTAGTGTGTAGCTTTGCCCTGAGCTATGTGCGGGTGACTGTAGTTTAATTCCGTGACTGTTAGATTCACAGTTAAGAACGAGAGTACCTGGGTTTGTATTACCTCCTACAACAACCGTACCTGTTCCGTTAGGTGTTGCAGTAATATTACCGTTGGCTGCATCTGTAATTGTAATATTACCAGAGTTTGTACCACCATTTGTATCTAAAATTAAATCGTGTGCACCACTTGAGGTTAGTGTTGCGTTTGCTGCCCCTGTACCAATTTGTATTTCACCAGTTCCTTTTGGTCTTAATTCTAAATTAATATTAGAATCATCACCAACTGCACCAATCTCTGGTCCTGATCCTGTTGCAGCATTTGTTATATCAATGTGGTTTACCGCAGATCCAGTTGTTTCAAATATTAATTGTTCGTTTCCACTTTCATCTCTGATACCGTGAGCATCATCGAAGTCTATCATGAAAGAGTTAGTATCTAAGTTACCACCTAATTGTGGTGTAGTATCATCAACTAAATCACTAGCTAAAGATATTGTAGAAATGTTTGGATTAGTACCATCATCCGCTTTTGCATATGCAATTACAGTTTTACCGTTTGTAACTGTAGCAGAAGTTCCTGTACCTGTTGCATATTTAAATACAACATTTTGAGATCCTGATGTTGCATTTTTTAAAAAATAAAAGTTTTGTACATCTAAAGGTATTGTAACATTTCTAGATGCTGTAAGTGATCCTGTAAATTCTATAACTCTGTGTGCAAGAGTTGCACCAGTTGAACCATCGGATACTGAAAGAGTTGTGTCTCCTGAATCAGCGACAGCTTGAGCTGTATAACCGCCAGATATTTGTTCTACGATTTCTAAGTTTGTATTTGTTTTTGTCCCCCAAGTTCCTGCATTTTCACCAGTTGCTTGTTTTTCTATACCCAGAGGGGTGTATGTTGATGCCATAAAAAATTCTCCTACGCTGCTACATCGTTATAACTTGTATTTGATCCAGTTGCAACATCCGAATATGAAGAATTCGAACCCGTTGAAATATTACTATACGATGTATTAGAACCAGTGTCAACATCGCCATAAGCAAATATGTTTACAGTTCCTATACTAAACGCTGCAGATTGTCCAGTTAATCCTACTGTAATATCTGTTAATGAAATTGTTCCTAAACTAGCACTGAATGATACCCCCGTTAATCCTAAACCTTCTTCTACAGTTAAAGACCCCACACTGGATGTCATACTAATTCCAGTTAGATTAGCAACAGCACCACCTAATCCAACAATAGAACCAAGCGTAGCTTCCATAGAAAGTCCAGAAAGAATAGCGGTATTGTTCGGTACAGTTATTGAACCTAAAGTAAACGTTGCTGCGATACCTGTTAAGTCTGCTTCTTGTGAAGAAGATCCAATTGCAGTTCCTTGTGTTAAAGTTATTTCTTGACCAGAAATAATTATTGTATCGTTTGGAGCAAAAGCTGTGCCTTGTGATAAAGTTAAATCTAGACCTGTCATTCCGACAGTCATGTCAGCTACAACTGGTGTCCCTAACACTGCGGTAACTTCTTGACCTGTTAGGCCCATAGTTACATCGTTCACGGTTAATGAACCAACTGAGAATGTTGCTGATAAAGTTGTATCAAGAACCACAGGAACAAAAGCTTCGCCCTGTGATAATGTTATTTCAAAACTTGTAGGTGTAATTATAACGTCAGGAACATCTACAGCACCAACACTAAAAGATGCTGATATACCTGTTAAAGAAATTGTTTGATCTGAAAGATCTCCCCAGCCACCATCACCACTCCAGGCTTGAGCACCCCAACCTGTTTTTAAAGTTGTGTTCTCATTCCATTCAGCTTGGCCCCAGGTTAACCTGCCCCATCCTGAGTTTACCGACATGGTCGGCCTCCTATGCTAGTCTGATTATTGCTGCTGTCGCGTCGTTTGCAGGAAACTCAATTTTAAAAGTTCCGTTACTTGCTGTTTTGTCACCACCGAAAGCAATAATTGCTACAGAGTCAGTTGTACTTGAACCCGTTCCTGTAGTTGTATTATAAATCATTGCACCATTTGCAGTGAAAGAAGCTGACGAATATGTAACATCAGTAAAGTCTGTGAATGCTGTTGTTCCTGTTAGACCAACTCCTGATCTTGTAAGAGTTGCACCTCCAGCTGTGTAAGCTGTCCCTGATGTATTTGTAACTTCATTTGAAGTTGAGTAGTCTGTTGTTGCTGCACCCAAAGAAGCAGAACTTGTAAATAATGCAAGTTTAAAAGTATCACCACCAGATGATGCAAAATTGTGTTTACCTTGTAAAAGTTCTTGTTTAAAACTAGAACATATTGCTGATGTTATTGCCATAATTTAATCTCCTACGGGTTTGCTGAGGTTACTGGTATTCTAACTGCGCCGTCTGTGTAGTCGTCTCTTCGTCTTCTACCAACTTGCTCATTAGCAAACTTTTGTACCTCTTGTTTATATTTATTTTCGTAAAGTGTCAACATATCTATTGGACCTTTTAAAAATCCATATGTTTCTGATAAACAACAATATAATAGACCATTTGGAAAATTCATACTAATATAATTAGTCTGATTGCTAGACTCTAAAGTGTCTGGCATTTTATTGTAATGAACTCTAAATCTATATGTTGTATTTGGTGTTGGTGATAAAAATATTCTACCTGATGTAGTGTCTGAGGCTCCAGTTGCACCACCAAATGAAGCATAGTATTTAGGTTGACCTTGTGCTGCTGATGTCCCTGTTATATCTTGATATTCTTGAAGATAAGTCATATCTTTTTTTTCTAGCCATCTGTTAGCTCCTGTAATAGCAGATCCCGCAGTATCATAGACTTGTATACCTCTAATAAATAAACATCCTGCAGGTGCATTTATGGATTCTTGTCCTGCCGCAAAATTACCTAACTGTTGTTTTCTATCTGCATCAATAGGTATATCTCTCATAATTCTATATTGAGAATTAAGAATTATATTTTCTAAAATATCTGTAGTTAAAACATTAGAATCTGTTTCAGTATAATTTCTAATTTGTGTAACTAATGTTGAATAACTTATACCAGCCATTATGCTATCCTCGCTAATTCTTTACATTTTGGACAACGATGTTTATATTTATTGTGTTCACTACAATAACCTCTAGGGTGTAACATCACTTCATGAGAATCTATTTGTTCTTTAGGTGCAAATAAATTTTTTATCCAATTCCAAATTTTATTCATTATGCTTCTATGGTTACGGGTCCAACTGAACAACCGTATCCCCCTCCTTTTATACTACCTGTTGTAGCAGTATTTGTGTCAACTGTAAAAAAGAAAAAATTATCTGTTAAATAAGAACTTCTTGCATCTCTACCAGCAGTTCCAGATCCATCTGAATCTGCTTTGTATTTTCCTGTTCTTATTGTATATCCAGCTGCTTTTGCAATATTAGTTCCTGTTATACCATCAAAACTTTGAGGGTTAGCATAAGTAAAAGAACTTCCCGCAGATGTAGTTGGTGGTCCTCTAAATCTGTATGTTGTAGAATCTGTTAAACCATGTCCTGGTGAAAATACATTTATAATTCCTGATCCTGCAGCATAAGTTTCAAAACCATTATCAACTATTCTTACAGTTGTAGCAGGTTCGGTTCTATCTGGCCTAACATTTAATAATGCAACACCATCACCTCCCATTGGTTTTGGTTCAAGTTGTGGTTGTTTAGGTTCAAATTCTGTATAATGTACAAAAGAACCATTCCACTCTCTAACCATTTCTCTATATGGAAATTCAAGTCCAGATCTATCAGAGATAGCTTTTGAATGTTTTCCTGTTGCGTACTTAGACATTAAGTTCCTGGGTAATAAGCTTTTGGTGTAATAAATGTACTAGAAGCTGAACCATCTTCTGCTAATGCTCTAGCTAATTCATCTTCATAATATAGTTTCATTTGTTGAACCAATTGAGGTTGATATTTTTGTGCAATATAAAATGCTAAACCTGCAACCATACAAGGCACAAACCTGAATGGTACATCTGTTGCATTTGTATAATCTCCTACATCTTGAATTCTTTTTATATAATAAAAATGCATATCTTTAGATGCATTTGTTGAATCCGGTGTAGGGTAAATACTAATACTAACATGATCAATAAATCTTTGAACCCAATATTGATTAGGTGTTCCTTTAGAAAGTTTGTTTGAAAAACCTGCATAAGTAGATCTATCTACTTTTGTCATAGGACTGTCTGATTGAGTTGTTGCTGTTCTATTGTTTCTTAATTGTGCTTCAAGGACATCGGATATTCCATAAACACCGTTAGGATTTGATGTAGCACTTGTACCATCTGCAGCTTCTCTAAAAAATTTATACTCAGCTTGTCCTTCTATTAAATCTAAATCTAGTTCTCCTATTTCCCAATAGTGAATACCTCTATTACCCCATTCTTGAAAAAGAATATTAAGAGATCGTCTTGCAGATTTAAGTTGATAACCCGCTACTGAATTTAATCCGATACGTTCGAAAGCATCTTCTATTATTTCATCAATAGCAAATGTTTTGTCAAATGTAGTTGTTTCAGAAGTGGTATTAGCCATTTAGCCTCCTAGCCAGTATAACCTAAAGTGACCGATCCTGTTCCAGTTACATCTGCGTAGATAGTAGTTTCAAATCTAATACCATTTCCTGGCACATAGATATCTAATCCTTCATCTCCAAAAGTAGCTTCAAATACAATAGATCCTGCTGCAGTTGCTGCATCATAAAGTTTTATATTTGTAATACCAGTACCTTGAATGTATGTGACTCTAGCTGGTCCAATATTAGTTGATCCACCTGAAGCAGTTTTTACCTGTCCGTCAGCTGTAAGTGTTGTAAATTTTTGATCTGAACTCATGTTTTTCTCCGTTAAAATTTATGTGGGGCCGAAGCCCCACACTAATTAATTATTACGCTGCAAATGCGAACGCACCTTTAACCGCTAAAGGATCTTTAGCTGAATCAAGGCCAACGTGCCATAAACCTTTTGTTGTACAAGAAAAGTATACAATACTTCCTATTGTAAAAAAGTTTGTAGTTGCATTAGCTGCAGTGAAAACTAATGAACCTTCGCCTGCTGTTGATGTATCATAAGAAACATTATCAGCTGCTCTAGTTTCAATTAAACTACCAGTAACCCATGCATCAGTTGTTAATGCATCAAAAGTTAAAGTGTTTGTTCCACCTGTTGTATCTACTCTTTGAACGTAAGCTACTCTTGTTCCTGGTGTAGCTGCTGGTAAAACCATTGAACAAGCTGCTGCGCCTGTAAAGTTTACCGTGCTAACTTGGTCTGCTGGTAAAGCAACCCCTGAACCTGCAGAAACTGCAGCGTGAGTCATACCAACGAAATCAAATTTAACGTTTAGATAGTTAGTTGTAAATGCACCTGTTGCTGCATTTTTTGTTACATGCTGGTATCCGGCTTCTGATCGTACCGGTCCCGAAAATGTAGTATTTGCCATAATTATATCCTCCTAGTTTCTGAATACTGTCTCTAGGCCGTCGACTATACTCGTCAGTATTCTAATTAATTTATATAGTGTAAAAAGTATATACTAATTTTTAATAGAGTGCAAGAGAGCCTAAGGTATTTATGCATTTCAGCGATGTAGCTTTTGATTAAGTAGCTACAGAAACTTGTGGAGCAGCGCCTTCAACGCTATTTTGTCTGTGAGCAATAGCTGCTTCTTCCAGCTTGATCTCAGTAATGACTTGTTTAACTTTGTCATCAATTCTGACCATTTCAAGAGTATATCTATTATTGTCAATATGCTCCTGTTCCCACTTCAACT
>WLWH01002184.1_pt1 | contig 11373 bp, 8 predicted proteins | sample 6712741 | NCBI WGS metagenome assembly WLWH01 (sample SAMN12718694, study PRJNA515312) | sponge metagenome | isolation source: marine sponge | host: Mycale hentscheli | place: New Zealand: South Island, Marlborough, Capsize Point | collected 2003-05-01 | reverse complement strand
ACTCAGCTTTGATTATTGTACCTAATGGTATCAAACGTAACTGGCGTAATGAATTAGGTATACACTTAGCCGATCATATTAATTACCGAGTAGCTGTGTGGTCTGCTTCTCCTAAGAAAGAAGAGAAAACAGAGCTTGAGCAGTTGTCCGTGATCACTGATGACTTAACCGTTTTCATTATGAATATTGAAGCATTGTCTACAAAGCGTGGTTATGACTTTGCGTATAAGTTTTTACTGAAGAATCAAACGCTAGTGTGTGTAGATGAATCAACCACTATTAAAAATCATTCAGCACAACGTACAAAAAACATTTTAAAATTAGCAAAGCATTCTAAATACAGACGCATTATGACAGGATCACCTGTTACGAAGTCACCACTTGATTTGTTTTCGCAAGTTCAGTTCCTTGATCCGTGGTTGTTGGACCAACAATCGTACTACAGCTTCCGTGCAAGGTATGCTGTTGTCGTTCAACGCAGTGTTGGGACACATTCTTTTCAACACATTGTCAAATACCAACGATTAGACGAATTACAGGAAAAAATACAAAATTTTTCGACTCGTGTCTTAAAAAGTGCCTGTTTAGACCTACCTGAGAAGGTTTATACGAAGCGGTCTGTGTCATTGACCAGCGAACAGGTAAAAGCTTACTCAGAGATGAAAAAAGCGGCAATAACGTTCTTTGAAGAAAATGTGATGACGGCTGCCTCTGTTTTGACACAAATGATACGATTACATCAAATAATTTGTGGTCATGTCAAAACTGATGACGGTGAAGTCAAATCAATCAAGAGCAATCGCATAAAAGAATTATTAGAGGTACTCGAAGAGACAGATGGTAAGGTTATTATCTGGGCCGTGTACCGATATGATATACAAGCAATAGAAAAAACATTAGGAGAGAAGTATGGTAAAGAAAGTGTTGCAACATATTACGGGGATACAAAAGACAATTTACGTCAGTCTATTGTTGATAGGTTTATGGATGCTGATGATCCTTTACGATTTTTTATCGGAAATCCCAAAACAGGAGGCTATGGTCTCACTCTTACTTCTAGTCACACTGTTGTGTATTATTCTAACGATTACTCATTAGAAGTACGATTACAATCAGAAGACCGAGCGCATAGAATAGGGCAAACATCGAAAGTGACATATGTTGACTTAATAACAGATCATACGATAGATGAAAAGATTGTTAAAGCACTAAATGCAAAAATAGATCTGGCTAGTCAGGTTATGGGTGAAGACCCAAAGAAAATATTATTTTCCTAATGCTTGTTCTAAAAGTACTTCAAGGCGTATTACTCGTTCTCTTATGTCTGGTATGTCTTCTATTACTGTTTTTTCTAGCATTTGTTGCTTTGTTTCAATGGCTTCTAATCTTTGAGAAAGCATACCCCAAGTCACCCCAGCGGAAACTAAAATTATACCAAACCAAACGGCGTTTTTAAAATTAAGCTCTATCATATACCCGTTGTAAAATCTGGTGCTACAGGTTCAACAACACCGCCCATGTTGTAACCCATCATGCCTGGTGCCATTTTTTCAAACTCTAAGTTTTTCATAATACGATTATCAATGTTATCGCTTGCGGATAGTGACTGAGTATTTAAATTTTGATTAGGAAAAGAACTCATGTAACCGCCATCAGCTTTGTAATTTAATGCTGTGCCGCCTTGCATATGAAAGTTTCCAGGTTGACTAGGATCTATACTTCTTAATACTTCTAATGCTTGTCTAGCTTCAGGTGTATTGCCTTCAGCAAACTGACCACCACCATACATATTTAATCCTGTATCAAAAGCTGCAATGCCTTCTCCTTCAGCTTTTTTTCTCTGTTTTTTAATTTCTGTCATTGTTAATGGCATGTCTTGTATCATAGACTCAGCAAACACGCCGTCAGCAGCGTGAACAATACCGCCTTTTTTCATTCCAGCAAGTGGATTATCTTCAGGACGAGGAACGTTAGAACCTATAAAATCAAACTCTTCTGTCTCTGAAGCTTTAAGAGGTCCGCTGAGTGCCCAATCTTTTACGTCTTCAAAAACTTCTTTTGTTTTGTCTACTGCTGGTTTTGTAACATCTTTTACCATGTTCACACTATCGCCCCCAGCATCTCCTAGAGCTTGCATTATTTGAGCCATTGGAGAAAACTGTTGATAGGCATCCATTACACCTCCTGCTATTTTAGCTAAAGGATTTGGAAATTTTTCTTTATAGGCAGCTAAACCACCAGGGCTTTCTTTTATGCCTTGCATTTGCTGTTGGTAAGCATTTGTTCCTGTATTATAAAAATCATAAATAGCTTTTTGAGCACTATTCATTTTATTATAATCTGTTTGACCTTGCATTAGGTCATCAAATTTTGAATTAATAACAACATTTCCTGCTTGGTTTTTTAGATCTTGATTATTATTAATTAAATTTTCTATTGCAGATGTAGCCTGTGCTTTGTCAATATCATCTAATATCGTCTGTCCTGAATAATTATTATTAGCAGAAGATCCTGGAGGAGGACCTGTATAAACTGATTCGTTTTTGGTATTATCGTCATTATAACCTGGTCTAGCCACTACAATACCTTTCTTTTAATGTTTGCTATTCCACCGTCTTTAAATCTTCGTGTTCCGCGAGCCGCGATCGCTGCATCAAGATTACCTGCCGCCAGAGCTTGTCTCTGTGCTTCATTTAATCGGTTAGTATTAGCCTGATTAAATAAGCCACCTATTATATTTTTACCTTTATTAAATCCTTGTTTAGCTAGTGTTGTTGGCATGTAAGGATATATAGCGCTTTCTTGCATAGCTTTTGTATTAGCAATTTGATTAGGAGTGTTACCTGTCATAAAATTAAATGCTTTACCCATACCTGATAAGAAAGGATTAGGTTTATTTGTTGGCGTGTATATCTCTCTAGTGTTAGCGTTTCTACCAGCTCTTTGATTTATTCGTTGATCAGTAACAAGACCTGTTTGTCCTTGAAACGCACCTTGCATGCTTGATAAATTATCCATAGCTACTTTTTGTTTAGCATAATCACTAACAAGATTACCATCAGAACCAAATACATCTGTTGCTAGTTTTTTAGTTGGATCAATATTTTTTAACATCTGTTGTTGTTGATCAAACTGCGAACCACCTTGTCCTCCGCCTTTTGATTCTGTTATGACTTGTCCAGTTTTGGGATCAATACCTAGTTTTACTGTAGATGCGTGTGCTTTGTTTTGGAGCAAGTTAGTATTGTGAACAAAATAGTCTAATACTTCTGGCACTGTTAGAGCATCTAGTTTTTTACCGTAGTATTCTTCAACACCAAGTATTTTTTTCTTTGCATCTCTTCGTGCACCTTCTCCTTCAGGAGCCTCTCTTACAATATATCTATCTTCTGTACCGCCTACCATGATAGGAGATGTGGATACTTGACCTTTGGTACTATCAAATCCTACTTCATCATCTATTAATCGAACAACCTCAAAGATTGCATTACGACGAAGAGCAGGGCTGACACTATCATCTAATCCTGTCATTAAATTTTTGTATGCTTTAGGGCTTGTTAAATACTTTGACATTCCTCTTGCAAGTAATACGGTGCCGAGAGCACTGATTGGATTCGCAATACCCATACCAAACGTAAATGCACCAGCTGCTGCTTTAGCACCACCGAGTACACCACGACGTTGTACAAACGAAGATACATCAGCAACATCAAAACTTTGTGTTCTCTCTGCTAATGTTAATAAGTCATCTATTTTTTTATAAGCTTCTTTACCCTCTGGACCCATTAACTTAAACATATTTTCCATAGCAAGAGAAGTAGATCTAGCTTCCATACCTCCCATGGTAGGTATATTTTTTGTTAAACCAAGAGCGGCGCGTAAACCTTCTACATCAATAATAGGTATGCCTGCAGAAACACCTGGCTGCGCTTCAAACATTGCACCAGGAACTCCAGTCATTCTTTTCTTTGTTGTAACATCACCAACAGCTTGCTCAACCATATTTACATTTCTTTGTTGGATAGTTGGTACGTTGTATACTGTAGTGTATTTAGAAATTTGTTTATCTAACCAACCTCTTGATAATTTTTTAAATGTCTCTGGTCCAAACTGTCTAACCATTTCTTCTTGTGCTTTTAAACTTGTTTGAATAACATCACTGTCCATAATAAAATCAAACATCTGATCAATTTGTATTTCGCCAGGAGCTTTCGGCGCACCAGGTTGAAAAAATCTTGAATCAACTTTTGTTTCTATTTCTTTACCTACTCTTGTTGCACCAGCTCCTTCATATATAGAAGCAAAATCATCTTTGTTAGCAAAGAAGAAATTGTTTGCTGATTGTAATCTTTCTTTACCAACCTCTGCTAGTATTTGGTTTTTACCTGACATAGCTTTCCAATTCATTGTATCATCTAAATCTGATCGTAAGTTTTTAGAAGCATTAGCTAGCATTTTACTAACAGCATCTTGTGAGCCTTGTACGACGCCGCCTGTAGCTGTGTTAAGTTTGTTTATCTTACTGTTAATCATAAACTGCAGTTCTCTGAAATCAGAAGCAGTTAAATAATCAGGTAACTGTCCTAATACTTTAATAGCCGACATGGCTGTAGCTGCATCGTCTACAGCAAATCCATCAAAAGCTTCTTTTACTGAAGTAACATAACGACCATCGTCTAAAGTTGCTGATTGTTCAAGGGGAACACCTGTTCTTTTTTGACCTGTTATAGAAGTAATATAGTCTTTTAATCTTGAAGTTGGAATAAATGGTTCTGTAATTTGTTCTGCAATATCATCATACGCTTCATAGTAAATAGCTTTAGCACCAGAAAAGTTTTCAAAATTTTTTTTAAAAGACTTGTATGCTTCTTCACTTAATCCCTGTACCGTGTCTAAAGTTTTTTGATACGGAGCTAACTCTAAAAATGTTTTTTCTAATTCTCTGTTGATTGCCATCTTCGAAGCATCTTGTGACTGACGAAGTGGTCCACCAACAAACGGAAAAATACCAATTATTCTTGCATAACCTTTAACAGCTTCACTTGGTGTTGCTGCGATAATAGACATAGGAACATTATATTGTTGTGCTAATTCTCCTATTTGTTGTGCACTTTTTTCATTAGGATTAACACCTGTTCCTTTACTTACAAAGTTTTTCCATAGCTTACCACCCATACCTATACTAGCTGCTGCTCCACCTGAGAACAATGCTTCGTACTGAGCTGTTTGTAAAGCTGCTAAAACATCTTCTGTAACAGAAGGCTGTTTTGGTATTTTATTTCCTTGTTTATCTAATTTAAATTCACCGTTTTCTTTTGTTTCGAATGCTACAGGATTAGCATCACGATACATTCTGTTTAGCCAACTGTATGTCATATCATAACCTGCACTAGCAGCTCCACTTACACCACCTACTGTAGCTGACGTTCCTACTACACCTGATCCTTGAACTTTATTTAATCCATCAATAACTTTTTTACCTAAGAAGTTTTGATATGCTGGATGCCATATATTACTTACACCTGCTTTTTTTAAAGCCAACATTAATCCTACGTCAGCGGCAATAATAGTTCCCATTCTTCCTGTTTGTTGAGGGTCCGTGGGCAGTCGTCTTTTAGCAAACGTAATTGCATCTTGTATAATGTTGTCAACGTTCTGAGGTAAGCCTCCTTCTTCATCCCCAGCAATCCAATTTTGTACAGCTATTGCTGTATTAATGGGAAGAGCTGCAAGATTACCTAAAGGATTTTCTACCATTGTTGTTTTATATGGGGTCTGTTGTCCTTCAAATTTCATTAAAGCAGATTTAGTTCCAATCGGATCTTCATACATTCTTTCCGTTGTCTCCATAACTTTTTTAATTTCCGCTTCTGCTTGAGCAGACGGTCCACCACCTGCGTGCGTACTTAAAAATTCCATAGCACCTGTTGGAAAAGACCCTGTGTTCTGTTGTATTTTATTTCCACGTTTAAATATTTCTGACAAAATCATTTGTTTTTCAGCTTCATTACGAGGAAAGTCAGAATTTTTTATGTTATAGTCTCTGCCATCAGGTCCTGTAATGACATCTTCAATCATGAAATCAAAAGGCTCTTTAAAACCTAAACCTTGTGTAAACTCTTCGTTTAATCTAAATTTAACTTCAGCCATTAGCCACCTTCTTCCGTTACTACTGATCCTGAAATACTCATACCAGAATCGTATTCTTCAAAACTACTTGATGTCATAATACCAGGATCATCAAATGCTCTAAATTTTGTTCTTTTCTGATAAGACTCAGGTAAGTAATCATTAACCCATGGTTTAAAATACAAAGGCATATAGTTTCCTCTGTCAATCCAATCTTTAGCCCACCCAACAAAAGGATCTCTTCCTGACTTATCTTGATCATTAAAATACCCTTGTCGTAATTTACCTATTTCATTTCGTAAATATGTTTGTAATTCTATTTGTACAACTTCTAATGACGCATCAATTCCTCTATCAGATTTACCATATAAGTTTAGTGTTAAGGACGCACGTTCAATATCGTCTTTATTTAATCTTCCTGATGCTTTACGAGAACGAGCTAACGCATAAATCAAAGATTGTGCTCTAACTTGCATTTTAGGAATTGCAGGATCATAAAAATCTGATGTAAATACAGAATCTAAATCAGTAACAGGAACACTATCGCCATCACCTAAAACAACAAACTTTTCTCCTGCAGCTTTAGCCGCTATGTAAGCATCGTAATCATTGGTCATCATAATTGTTCCTTGATTAGTTGCCGCTTGCAATCCTTTTTTCTGTGCATCACTTAAAATACTTGTTATTATAGGATTGCCGTTTGCATCCTGTGATTCTAAAGTTGCAAATTTATTAGCTTCACTTCCTTCAGGACCACCTAGTAAATCAGTTACGTAATATCTCTCTTGTCCACCATTCCAATAAGTAGCATCGTTAGGGTTTTTACTAAAATTATCTTTTGCACTACCTGTAATCATTTGCCATACGTTTTGTGCATTTCTCCACGATTCTTGAAAAACACTTCGTGCTCCTCCTGCCCAACCAACTCTTGTGCCATCATCATATATATCTTGTCTCATCATACCTAAACCATTTAACACCGCTGCTGTTTGGTTAAGAGAATCTTGTGTTTCAAAAAATTTATTTAAATCTTTTACACCACCTTGTAAACCTTCCGCACCAGGCATCATACCACCAGATGAGAATGTTATACCACCACCATCTACTGACATGTCTGCATATAAATCAGCATTAACTAAGATTGGTTGTCCGTTAGCATCAACTAACCCAGGGTGTATTTTAGGATCTGCAAAGACAAATACTTCTCCATTGCTTTTTCTTACTCCTACACGAGGCATTGTTACTTGCCCTGTTTTTTTAGAAATAAATTGTGTTATACCTGTGTCAGCGTCAGGATATTTTTCACCAACATATGTTTGGAATATGTCAAAGTTTGATTGAATGTTATTAGCTAACTGCTCATTGTATACTTTTCTGTCGTTAGCAGAGTTAGCGTTGATCATGTCATCATAATCAGATGCAATAGTAAAACCTGTTTTCATTACATCCCATTCAAGTGTTGCTGCTTCTGCTGCATTATTCTGTGCCGCGTCTAATAATGTTTTGCCTTTTTCTCTTTTTAATGTAGCTTTTGCTACTCTTTTATCTTTTGCACTAGCTTTTCTTTGTGCATTGATGGCACCTAAATTTTTAATTAAGTTTTGTCCTGCCTCAGATAAAATAGGAAGCGCTCTACCATTCCATGATCTACCACCTGCAAGTTCTAAACCAAATTGTGCTAGTGCTAGTTTTTTTTCAAAAGACATGTCGTCTTCTTTGTATAACGCATCTAATTCTTTTTCTGACTCATCATAAAAAGATCTAATAGCATCTAAATCTCTTGAAGGCTTACTTTCATATTTTTTCATAAAAGCATCAAGATCGTCTTGCGCGTTTTTCTTTGCTGCCTCTAGTTGTGTAGGGTCACTATTTAATTGTGAAGCTGCTAATAAATTATTTTTTTCTTGTGACGCATTGGCTAAAATATCTAACCTTACATCTGCATTACTCTTATATAGTTTACCTTTTAACTCAGGATATTTTTCCAATACATCGACGTTAGCTACTCCTGTAATACCATCATCCGTTTCAACGACAGTATCTGTTTCTACTTTTACTTCTTCTTTAGGTATTCCTGATGTTAAATCATTAGGGTCATTGTAGATTTGGTTTCTTGTAGCTAAATCATAAATACCTACATAGTCACTTTGACTTGATGTATTAGGAATATTAAATCCATAAGCATTATTCTTATCTGTTGGATAAGCTTCAGTATTTAAATTTACATTAAAAGTTTTTTGTACCATTAAGACCCTCTAAGAAAGGAGGTAAATGGACTGTTAGGGAAAGCTTCACCAAATGCCCCTAAGCCACTTAGTCCTGCAATTCCTAGACCTGCATACTGCAGTAATGGATTTGTTGCTGGTTGTTGTGTATATGTAGTACCAGAACTAGGAACACCACGTAAGATGTCACTTGCAAATTGAACTCGTTTAAACGGTTCTTGTTGTGCTTCAATTTGATTTTTTCTTGCAATATCAAGGCCTGCTTGACCCATTTGTTGTTGCATACCTCCAATACCAAGTAAACCTTTAACATCTTGTCCAAGTAAACTTTGTTCTAATTGTCCAAGGCCACCTTGTAATGCTCCTAACTGACCTTGTGTTTTAGCAAGATTAGCTAGCTGTTGACCGCCCATTAAGTCTCTTCTCTCTCCTGACTCAAAACCGCTCATGGCTGCTTTAAGTGCATTTTCAAAATTCTTTTGTGATTGCATTCCTATTTGAGATGCAATACCTTTATCTAGTTCAGCCTCTTGTACTCCGTATCTAGAGCCACCAAAGACACCAGCTTTTGTTGCTTGACCTGCTAATTTATTTTTAGCCATGTCTCCTTGTCTTTGTATTTCTGCCGTTACAAAATCATTGTACTTGTTCATATAAGGATCTACCATTGACGGATCAAACTTGTCCATACCACCTGCAAGTGATGTTCCTGCAAACTGACTGGTAATACCACCCATGTCTGTATAAGCACCAGCTTTTGCTAATTCATCAGCATATCCACCAACGCCTGATTGAGCTAAATTAAATGCTGCTGTTTGGGGAGCCGTGAACCCCGCTAGTTGTTGACCTGGTACTGGATTTTGTACACCTGATAATCCAAACTTACGATATTGAAATGCTGCATCACTTTCGCCTGGTGATTGTACCGCGTTCGGATCACCAAATACAGATGCTAATAATTGTTCTGAACGTTTCTCAATAAAAGGCGCCTGCCTTTGTTCTTGTACTACTGTATCAGTTGCCATTGACCAATCTCTCTCCTAGCTTTGCTAATTCATCTTGTTGTTTATAAAAGAAATCAGAACCCATCTCTCTAGCTTCTTCTATGGTGTCTGCTCCTTCGCGCACACCCGCACCAATAACACTTACCGCTTTAGTAACAAACTCGCCGTCACTTAGCATTGCAGGAATGTCATCTGATGTCATCGTTCCTGGTCCAGCTATATTACCATTTTTTCGTGGATAGTCATCCATATTCTTTGGAGGAGGCGTACCGCCTTCTGCTAAAGCAACAATACCACCATTTGCATAACCTGCGTAACCTTCATAACCTGAAGGAAATGCAGGAACGTTTGCTGGTAAATATTCTATATCGGCAACTCTCATACCACCAAGTTGTCCTTGGCTTCCTACTTCTATTTCTTCTCTTTCGGGATCGTCATCTTCTTTATTCATTAAGCCAGCAGTTGCTGCTAATAAACCACCTTGTACGTAAGGATTTTTTAACATACCCATTAATTTAGCTATACCACCTGCTTCTTTAACAGGAGCACTATATACTGCTTGTCTTAAAGCAGCCATGTCTCCCGCTGCTGCTGCTTCTGCTACTGTATTGGGGACTGCAGTTGCTCCTCCTGATCCACCAAATAAACTTCCTTTTCCACCCATTAATCCACCAATACCACCAAGCATAGCACCTTGTAGTGCTCCTTTAGTTCCTCCGTATTGTCCTAGTAATGCTCCGATACCTGCACCAGCTAACGGACCAAAAGCCATACCTGCGATAGGGGCTGCGATCGGTGCGATTTTTTTTGCGGTATCTCTGACTTTTCTAAAAAACTTCTTAAACATGTACTCCTTGGCAATTCATGATATTGTCTGATTTTGCAAGAAGGTAAGCCTTGAATAGATAAACCTATTTTATTCTATATTTATAGGCATATTTGTTGTAATGTGCAATGAGAAATATGAGCTTTGACATAAAGAAAGTGCCGATGGTCCGTGTGACGTGGCTCGATGCCCGTGATACAGAGACAGGATGGTTGCCTGTAAAGGATATTATTGGTGCTCCGTTAGCCGTGTGTCAAGAAGTAGGGTGGATGGTTGTTAATACAGAAGAAAAAATAGTTATGATGAGATCGTGGTGCACGGATAAAGACGATAACCATGGTGGCGGCGCTATCGCTATACCAAAAGGTTGGGTAACAAAAATAGAATATTTAGAGGTGAGTTATGGAGAAAGAAGCAACAATCAATAGTTTATTTGGCGAGACTATTTATTACACGCACATAGAAAACAACAATCAAGAAACAGCAAAACATGTTGAATCTTTTGTAAAAGAAAAGCCAGGTAGAACAGCAGCTACAACTGATGTCAAAGGTAATACCATGTTTACTGATTTAGAAGAAGCTAGAGATAATTTACACAAAGACAGTAAATATAAAGAGTTGTATAAAAATATAGGAACAAACATTAATGCTTTTTTAACAGCAAAAGGATACAGTAAAGAAAAATTTAATGCTCACATTACAAAATCATGGGCTACTTACACAGTAAAAGATCAACATATTGCTAGTCATAAGCACACAGCAAGTCATTTTAGTTTTGTTTATTATGTGCGCAATGATGACATGGGTAACATACGATTTGAAAAAGAATTGGCTGCACAGACAGGTTTATTTATACCACCTACTGATCAGTATATTGTTGATTGGAATCAGTTTAATTTTTCTAGTTATATTTTTCCTGTAAAAACAGGTAATTTTATTATTTTTCCTAGTGGGCTATTACACTACACAGAAGTAAATACAAAAGAAGAAGCAAGAATAAGTATAAGTGGTGATGTACTGCTTACAATGAAACCTGGGGTAAAGACAGAACACTGTATACCTCATCCAAGTGGCTGGGACACTATTTCAAATTAGTTGTCAAGAAAACAATTATAAAAAGATTACTTGATAATAATGACAGACGTGTTTAAATTAGATCTCACCCAAAAATTAAATCAACAGGAGAAAA
>WLWH01002183.1_pt1 | contig 11380 bp, 14 predicted proteins | sample 6712741 | NCBI WGS metagenome assembly WLWH01 (sample SAMN12718694, study PRJNA515312) | sponge metagenome | isolation source: marine sponge | host: Mycale hentscheli | place: New Zealand: South Island, Marlborough, Capsize Point | collected 2003-05-01 | reverse complement strand
AGCATATATTAAAATGTTCACACCCAGCTTCTGCTGCTTATAGTGGTGGTACTTGGCGTAGTGGAAATATATTTAAGCATGCAAATCATTTATTGATTACGCAGAAGGAAAAGAAAATAGAATGGTAGAAGTAAAAGTTAATAAAGATTTTAAGAGAGACTTTGATCAGTATAAGAACTATATTAAAACAGTTTATGGTGTAGAAATATTTTATATTAATCAAGATGGAACTACTAATATACCTGACAGAGTAGTACCAGTTGAGGTTAAAAAGGCTAAGACTGTTGAGCACTTATCAATGGAAGCAATAGCTGATGTTGTTATAGAATTTATGCATGAAGATAGTCCTCATTTAAGAAAATATAAAGACTTGTGTGCTAAGTGGAGGAATCGTGACTATATAGTTTTCAAAAGAATATTTTGTATGTTTGCTAGACAAGCGGGGAACACTGTTACCTCAATAGGTAAGTTCCTTGATAACGATCATTCTAGTGTTATTCACCAGCTTAGACAAGCTAATATACATATTGATGCTAGCGATAACTTTTTCATTACTAGGTACCAACTAGTTAAAAATAAAATAGATAATGTGGGAAATATTTCAGAAGATATTAATTAATAATATTACTCCTAATCAATGTTTAATTCTTTACGGATTAAATAAAAGAATAAGCACAGGTATAGGTGACCAAGGTGATTATAATAACTTAATTAAAGAGGGCTTTGTTAAATTAGATTCTATAAAAACATCTACAGGATTAGTTAAACATTATCCTTTAACTCAGAAAGGTAAAAAGTTAATTATAGAACTTGATAATTATTTCTTAAAAGCTAAGAAGAAAACTAATATCCAACTTATGGGTAAAGACTTCTTAGATAAGATATCTACTTATAGAGGAATCTTTCCTGCTAAGAAATTACCTAGTGGTAAGCCAGCCAGAAACAATGTAAAGACTCTTAATGAATCTTTTCGTTGGTTCTTTGAGACATATGATTATGATTGGGATACTGTTATTGAAGCTACAAGAATGTATGTTAATGAATATCGTGTTAGTGATTATATGTATATGCAAACAAGTCAGTACTTTATATCCAAACAAGATAAACATAGAGTGAAACATTCTGCTTTAGCAGATTATTGTGATATGGTTATTGATGGAGTAGATACAGAAGATGATCATTTTAAAGAAAAAGTAGTATGAAATCAGATAGTAAAAACGCAGTCATTGCTTTTTGTAATGACTTGATCAGAGAACACAGAGGTGAAGGGGGTGTTGAAGAAGGTCTTATTGGATACAAGTATCCTAAAGACATAGCAATACGCGCAGCTCTTGTAACTTGTCAGAGACTAATAGAAGTTAGCGGCAAGAAATTCTACTACCAAGCAGTTGATTATTTAAATGAGTTAAATGAGTAAGGTAAGCAAGGCGTGGGATGGACAATATACTGCTTTTAATGAAGCACTAAAGTATATGCACAATAGACAACTAGGTAAAGAGAAATCTGTTCTTACACCTTGGCAAAAGTTTAATGATGCAGCTACTGATGGTTTAGAATGGAATACACTTACAGTGATTGGTGGTAGACCTGGTTCAGGTAAAACTCTAATTAAAGATCAGATTATAAGAGAGTCTTTTATTTTAAACCCAAATGATGACTTCCGTGTATTGGAATTTCAATTCGAGATGGTTGGTAGAACCTCTGCTATTAGAGAGTTTAGTTCCTTAACAGGTAAAACTTATAAAGAACTATGCTCTGCAGGATCTATATTAACATCTGATGTATTAAATAAGTGTCATCAATATGCAAAAGAACGTGTCAAGTATCCCGTTGATATAATCTCAACACCGATGACAGTAAACCAAATGCGGGAACAAGTTGACATGTATATGGAGGAACACAAGGGTAAACAAACTATTATTACTCTTGATCACTCTATACTAGTAAAGAGAGCACCCTACCAGAATAACAGATTAGATATGTTATTTGAGTTAGGTGAGTTCTTTACTCAGTGTAAGCGTGATTATCCTTGTTTATTTATTTGCTTATCTCAGTTGAATCGTAACATAGATAATCCTGATAGAGCCATTGATGGTAAGTATGGTAACTACATTCTTGAGTCAGATATATTTGGTTCAGATGCTATGTTACAACATGCAGATACTTTAATTGGTATTAACCGTCCTGCTAAACAGAAGATTAGATTCTATGGTCCTGATAGATATATTATTCAAGATGATAAGACTTTAGTATTACATTTTCTAAAAGCAAGGAATGGTGATGCTCGTATGAGTTTCTTTAAAGCTAAGTTTGAAAAGATGGAGATTGAAGAAATGAATACACCAGATACACAAGAAAGAAGATGACAGATGCATTTACTAAGAGAATAAAAATAACTAATGATACAAAAGGTCTTCTAGTATTATTTAAAAGTTTAGTTGGTGAGACAGCTGATGCTGTTAAAGTATCAGACGATATGGGTGTTATATTTTGGATACCTAAATCGTGGATTATTAAGCACCATTATAGGAGGACCCAATATGCTGTTATTATTAACTTAGCATATGAAAAAGATTTCTATAATTCTTATACATCTCATACAAAAGATCATAAGGAAAAGAAATCTATTGAGAACTCAAAGTATAGCTTAAATAGAGTTACTAAACTTGTAAGACAGATTAGACAACCACATTTTAAACAAAAGTATATGACAACAGCAGAAAGAAAGCTTAAAGTAAAGCAACTAAGAAAAGAGCATCAGCCATATTTTGATAGTGCTGGGATATCCAATGCAGCATTTATTCCTAAGATGGCTTATAGACCAAAGGGTAAGGATACAATGCATGTATCTTTCTTTCCTAGTGAGCTAAAAAAACAAGAGGATTTATACACTGAATTCGTAAGTATTGATTATATTTGTGAGGATCCCAAACGAACATTATATCTCTTTAAACATAATCCCCAATGGGAAGAAGTTTATGATATACATGAGAGTAGTACGGGATTCAAAAGATATCTAGTTCCTGTTACTGATTTAAAAACTATTAATGATGTAAACACAAGAAAGCCTGCATTCTTTAGTGCAGAATTACTTGAAGATCCTGACAACAATCAGAAGGATGTGTTTAAAGCATTAAGTACAATAGCTAAGGAGTTAGATAGAATAGCAACAATTTTAGATAAAAAATTATAGTAATGGCTCAAAGTGTATTAATTATTGCAGATTCTGGTAGTGGTAAGTCTACTGCTATCAGAAATCTTAACCCTGAAGAAACCTTCATTATAAATATTGCTAATAAACCTCTACCATTTAAAGGTTGGAAGTCTAAGTATACCTTGGTATCTAAAGATAACCCGAAAGGTAACATGACTAATGCCTCTAGTGCTGCAGGTATATTAAAAGCACTTAATTATGTAAACGATAAAATGCCACATATCAAGAACCTGGTTATTGATGATTGGCAGTATATGTCTAGTTTTGAATACTTTGATAGAGCTCTAGAGAAAGGGTATGATAAGTTTACTCAGATCGCAGCTAACTTAGCTCAAGTTGCTAAAACACCTAAAGATCTGAGAGATGACTTATATGTTTTCTTTATGACTCATTCAGAAGATTCAACAGATGTTAATGGTCATCGTAGAGTGAAAGCTAAAACAATCGGTAAAATGATTGATAATACTCTTACTCTAGAAGGACTATTCTCTATAGTATTATTTGGAAAGGTGGTGAAGAAAGATGATGGTACTTTAGACTATGGTTTTGAGACTGTAAATAATGGAGAGAATACTTGTAAGTCTCCAATGGGAATGTTTGAAGAGCCCTTTATTCCAAATGATCTTCAGTTAGTTAAGGATAAAATTAATAAATACGAAAATTAGAAAATATGCTAAGTACAAAAGATATGAGTGCAGGTGGTGGTAAAATCAAACCTGTCATTTCTGTAGGTATAAATACTATTAAAATCAATAGATTGGAATTAGTAAAGCTACCTTATGATAGTGAAACTCTTAATGTTAATCTACATGTAGAATCTAAACCAATGGGTTCTGGTTTCCAAGGATTCTTAAAAGATATTAATGATCCAGATGGTCCACGTTATGAAGGTCAAGTTGGTAGAGTTAGATTAACTCCTTATCCATTTAAGAATGCTACACTTCCAAATGGTACAGAAATCTATAGAGATACAGAGATTCTAAAGTCTATGATATTTCTAGCTGAAACTCTTGGTAAAAGAGAAGAGCTTGATATGATTGAAGCAGATACTATTGAAGATTTTGTTTCTTCTTGTAATGATGTATTATCTAACTCTGATTTCTTTAATGCTTGTGTAGGTGGTAAAGAATGGGAAAATAAAGATGGTTATATTAATCATGATTTATTCTTACCAAAGAGATCTCGTGATGGCGTTCCAATGGAAAAAGCTGATATTGAGAACTCTCAATTACTAACGTACAATGAAGCAGATCACATTGTTAAGATGAAGAAAACTTCCGCACCAACTGAGACTGCTAAGTTTGAGCCATCACCTTCTGATGTTGGTGATGACTTTGATCTTTAATAATTAGAAGGGGGGTGAAAGCTCCCCTTTTTTTTTAACTTAGTTAGATGTTTAATACAAGGAACATAATAACAGAGTATGATCAAGTTCCTAGTCAATGGATATTTCAATATTATATAACCTTACCTGAGCAACTGTCGGGACAGAATGTTAAAATTAAATCTGTCTTTAATCCTACAGAAAAGACCCCTAGTATGTTTATCTATAATAGCGGATCTCAATATAAGTTCAAAGATTTTTCAACTGGACTGCAAGGTGATGGTGCATATCTAGTACATAAGCTGCATAGCATTCCTTTATCTCAAGCTTTTAAACAAGTGGTAAGAGATTATAATGATTATGTAAAACGCAATGGAAGTTTTACTATTAAGAATGAGCCTGTAGCAAAATGGACTATTGACTATGCAGAGACTAGGAATTTTAATCAGAGTGATGCTGATTATTGGTTACAGTTTAGAATAGGTGCATCTGCATTAGAAGAGTATAACATTAAAGCATTGGATTATTATAATGCTGTTAAGAATTTAGATGATCATATAGAACAGTATAAGATTACTGATGATTGTATGTATGGTTATTATACTGATGGTGGTGAGTTATATAAGATATATAGACCAAAGAACAAGAAGAATAAATTCTTTAGTGTTGTGTCTTATATCCAAGGGCTTGATCAGTTAAAGTATAATCAACCGTATCTTATTATATGTGCATCATTAAAAGATGCGTTATCTATAAGATCTTTTGGTTATAACGTTGAAGTTATTGCCCCTTCTAGTGAGAATAGTCTTATCAAACCTTATGTTATTGATAATCTTAAAACTAAATATAAGAAGATCATAACTCTATTTGATAATGATGAAGCAGGTGAGAGAGGTATTGCAAGATATAAAGAGCTCTTTAACATTAATGGCTGCAGTCTTGATATGTCTAAAGATATATCTGATGCTGTTAGAGATTATACCTTTAAAGAAGTGCATATTAGATTAAAACCTCTACTGAAAAAAACTATATATGAATAAATGGTTTATACCGGGCAATGTCCCGTCAAGTAAAAATGGTAGGAGATGGACAGGTAAATATTTTATCTCCAGCAAAACCGTAATGAACTATAGAAAAGCTACAAAGTCTTTATATGAAGATATGAAGGATAGCTTTATAGAAGAGTTCTCTAAATATGAATATCCTGTAAGGATAGGGTTCACCTTTCATAGAGGTAGTAGACACAAGTTTGATTATGTTAATCCTTTACAAACTGTACAGGATGATATGGTTAAACACGAGTGGATAGAAGATGATAATGCTGATATCTTACTTCCTGTGTTCTATCAATATGATTATAATAAAGAAGAACCTGGTGTTACAATTGAAATTTTAGAAGATAATATTTTGAAAGATGAAGTTTAAATTTACATTTAATGCAACAGATGATTATACTGAGGCTACAAAGTCTTCTCCTGAGTTTTTGTTTGATACTGTAAGATTTAAAGTAACAAGAAAGACTGGTGTAATAGATTATCCAGTTTATTCTAGAGAAGAATATGTATTAGAAACATTTAGATTACATGACAATGATGATGTAGTAGAGTTCCATGCATATCCTACTGAACACTTTTATGATGAATACAGATATTATGAATCAATGATATAGCTTATGAAAGATATAGCAAATCAAGTTTCTAGATCATCTAAGAAACTTTTATTTAAAGAGCCTTTTTACGGGCTCTTTTTAGTTGGACTAAATAAGGAATACTCTGAGAGAGTTCCTACTGCAGGTGTTAGCAAAAATGATATAGGTGTTAAGCTAGCTATCAATCCAAAGTTCTTTATGGATCTTAATGAAGATCATAGAATGGGATTGATTAAGCATGAGCTTTTACATATATCTTTTGGTCACCTGATTGTACGTGATAAGTATCCAGATAAGAAGTTATTTAATATTGCTGCAGATCTAGAGATTAATCAGTATATAGATAGAAAGTATCTACCTGATGGTGGTATAACTATGGATACCTTTCCAGAGTTAACACTTAAATCAAGAGCGGGTACTGATTATTATTATAAAGAGTTGGGCAAAGCTCAACAGGATGGTACATCTCCTTCTTTAGAGAGTATACTAAACCAAATGGATGGTAGCTCTCAGTATGATCACCCTACATGGGATGAGATGAATGATTTATCTGAAGCTGATAAGAAGCTTATACAGAAGCAGATAGAGCATCAGTTGAAGGAGACTGCAGAAGCAGTAGAGAAGAAGCAAGGTTACATACCAGGTGAGCTTGCAGATCTAATACGCAGACTGACAAATCCTGAACCTGCTAAGTTTGATTGGAAAGGATATCTAAGAAAGTTCTTTGGTAACTCTACTAAGAGTTATACTAAGAAGCTTAGAAGAAAATTCAATAAAAGATATGCAGGTAATCCGGGTCTAAAGATTAAATTTAAAAACAATATTCTTGTTGGTGTAGATACTTCTGCATCAGTAAATAATGATGAGTTAAAAGAGTTCATGAATGAGCTCGTGCATATGCATAAGACAGGTCATTGTATTACTGTAGCACAGTGTGATACACAGCTAACAAGTGTTGAGGAATTTAATCCTAAGAAAGATTGGGATATCAAAGGTCGTGGAGGTACTGACTTCCAACCTGTTATAGATCATTTTAATCAGAATAAGAGCAAGTATACTGCTCTAGTATATTTAACTGATGGTGAAGCTCATTCTCCTGCAGACTGTCCTAAGAATACTCTATGGGTTCTTAGTAGCAGATCAGATATGAATGAGAAGTTACCAGGTAAAGTAATTAAACTAAACTAATCATGGCACAAGTTAATTTAAATATTGATGAACTAAAGGGTTTTGTAAACCACATTATAGAAAACAATCGTTTCCTGCAGAAGGAAAGTAAACCACCAGTTGCAATTGAGGTTGTAGGTGAATCAGGTATTGGTAAGACTTCTACTATTGTAGAGTTGGCAAAGGAGAATAATCTAGACTTTGTAAAGTTGAATCTAGCACAGATCGAGGAGCTAGGTGACTTAGTAGGTTTTCCTGTACGTCAGTTTCAGATGTACAAGGAAGTAAAAGTTAAACCATCTAATGATGGACTTAACTATACTGCTGCACAAAGAGCTGCTGCATCTAAGGATGTTGCAAACATGACTACCAAGAAAGTAGGTCAATGGGTAGATGAACTCGCAGTTAATGAATATCTGAAGAATGGTTTTAAGATGACCGGTAAGAATAGAATGTCTTACTGTGCACCTGAGTGGATCTCTGATAAGAAGCAAGGTGGTATCCTTCTACTAGATGATTGGAACCGTGCTGATGTAAGATTCATTCAAGCTGTTATGGAGTTGATTGATAGACAGACTTATATCTCTTGGTCTTTACCAAAGGACTGGCATATCATTCTAACTGCTAATCCAGATAATGGAGACTATATGGTTAATAGTATTGACTCAGCTCAGAAGACTCGTTATATTACTGCAAACCTAAAGTTTGATGTAGATGTATGGGCAAGATGGGCAGAGGAAGCTAACATAGATACTAGATGTATTAACTTCTTATTACTTCACCCAGAGTTGGTGACACAAGAAACTAATGCAAGATCTATTACTACGTTCTTTAATTCTATCTCTAGCTTTGATAGCTTTGAAGATAACCTAGCTATGATCCAAATGATTGGTGAGGGCTCTGTTGGTAATGAGTTTGCTTCTATGTTTACCATGTTTATTAATAATAGACTTGATAAGATTGTAACTCCAAAAGAGTTATTGACTGATCAGGATGAGTCTAAGATTATTAGTAAGCTAAAGTCTTCTATTGGTACAGGTGATTCTTATCGTGCAGATATTGCATCTATACTAGCTACAAGGCTAGCAAACTATTCTATAGTTTATTCTAAAGAAAACTCAGTAACTGCTGATATAGTCACTAGACTAGAGAAGCTTTGCACTGGGGATTATTTCACAAATGATCTGAAGTATCTTGTTGTAAGAACAATATACAATGGTGCTCGTCAGAAGTTTAATAAGCTTATGATGAAGCCTCAGATTGTTAAAATGACAATGGCGTAATGAGTAAAGTATTTCAAGAAATTGATAATACTATTGTTACAAATCTTCTTGGGAGTGAGGTACGGGAAATAACCGTGCCTTACTCTGAGGAGAATTTTAATAATAGCATATATCTTATTAATACATCGCAGTATTATGATTTTGTAGAGACTTTTAAACCTAACACTGATCCTTCTGCTTTAAAAGGTAAGAAGGTTTATATTGTACCAGGCATAGAGTACACTAATGATAGACTGCGTGGTACACTTGATGCTCTTGATATTAAAATAACAGGTAGTCTTAAAAGAGCTGATGCAGTTATAGTTGGTAAGGATCTCGATATTACCACAGATAGATGGACACCATTCTCTAATAGAAATATTATGGGTTATTTAAAAGGATATCATGTAGGCTATGGTATTTCTCGTATGGGTGATGACAGCTTTGTTGATATGGTAAATGATCATGATAAACCAGTCTTGTTTCATCCAAATCTAGGTTTTAGACCTAGCGCATATGGAAACAATGCTCATAATGCAGATAGTATTTATGAGAAGTATATAACCAGTGGTGGTCTTAAGATTATTGATGCAATTAATAATGGGCTTGGTGTAGTTAGTGCTAAAGATGTTATTGATAACCCAGTAACTAAGTTAACTCTTGATGAGGAGCTAGTAGAAACTATATCTTCACAGGTATGGGGGAGTGATGAGGATGTTGCTATGGCAGGAACAATCTTACCTAATATTGATTATGAAACTAACATCCATTATCTATGGAAGCTAGCTATGAAAATTGGTGTTAGAATGTATAGATATAATAGGAACAAAGATGTAAAGACATGGATGGCTAATAGTAGATTTAATATACTTTATAGAATGAATTCATTTGAAATGATTAACTATCTACAGAGAAATGATAAGCTTGATCATGCATCATTCACTTATTTAGAACCTATTTATAGAAAAGGAGTCTTAATTCAGGCAGAAGGTGACTACAGTGGTATTCCACCTAAAGAACATCCTATATACAAATTCAAGGTTGAAATTAAACCAGAGTATTTAAAATATATGAAAAATGAAGAAAGCGTTAAGAGTACTGATTAATAGTCAGAAAGATAGTGGTCATGTTATATCTATTACAGATGGTTATGTTTTTGATTATGAAATAAATAGAAACTCTCTAGAAAGGTTTAGCCATGAGACAGGTATAAACTTTCATAAATTAGATAGTAATTCTTTAAAAGGTAAAACCTTATATAGATATCCAAAGCTTAATCTATCAAGAGATAAAGTGGGTAGTATCAAGCAGGATTATGGAATCTCTATTACAAGGGATTCCAATAAAGCTGATTATCATATCATATCTCAGAAGTATATTAACTCTAAGGTACATCAGCTTGGTTATCGTCCTAGAATCTTTACGGTTGAAAGTGTGCTAGCAGATATCAATAAGCAAACTATAGACATGTCTGATGTAAGAGCTTCTATAAATGATCATGAGTTTATATTGTTTGAGTATCAGGGTTATGGTTGGCATCGTAATTATGAGGTAACATTCACCCCAAGATTGGCAGACTGGAGATGGGGATCATTCATGAATAAGAATGCGCATACATTACTTGGTTGTGGTAAGCTTGTACTAGATGAGAACATTAATAATATAATTAGTAAGGAGTCTCCTACTATTACAGAAGAGATGTTTGATAATCTAGAAGAGATGATCAACACAAGGAACGAAGATGATATAAGTATGGCATTGAATGTTATGGCTAATAGTAATTATACTGAGTCTATAGATAAGATTGCCCTGTTACTTGTAACACATCATAGTGCTTTGTGCAAGTGTAAAGCTTGGAATTCTGTTGGTGTTAAAGCAATGAGGTCTGCTTTCTCTGCATTTAATATGCAACTAGATAATTATGCACATGGTTATAATAACTTCTTTGATGTCTTATTATCTAAGGGTGCAATGACTAGCTTTGCTGTCAGGAAAGTTAGACACTTAATCTTCCAAAGATTTCTTCATAGATTCTTTGATGATGATCCAGATACAGGCAAGTATACTATGCCTTTTCACATCAAGGAAAGTGATCTAATGTTAGCTCCTAAGTATGCAAAGGAGTTCGCAGAGAAGGAAATGGTTGAGTATGGCAATGCTATGCTTGATGCAAGGATGCAATTTCCATTTTAAGATGCTATGATTGGTAGGGGTGTGGCGAAAGCTGCACCCCATCTTAAACTTTTATTATGCAAAGAAATAATCAGAAAGAAAAAGAGTTTTATTCTAAACCGTTTAAGTTTAGTTACTCATCATTAAATAAATTATTATTCTCCCCAAGTCTTTTTTATAAGGACTATATACTAAAGGACAGAGAAGAGAGATTAGATAAACACCTTGTAGAGGGTAAGCTTATACATTGTCTCTTATTTGAACCAGAAAATCTAGAGGAAAAGTTCAGCGTCATGCCGGGCAAGACACCTACAGATAGCATTAAAAAGGTTTTGTACTATTTAAAGGACAAAATAAGAGGTGACCTGTTAAATGTGAATAGCAATGATCATATCCTAGATGCACTGAAGATTGCAAACCTTTATCAATCTTTTAAAGAGGATGAGAAAAGGTTGGCTAAGATCCAGACAGAAGACAATGAAGCTTATTGGCAGTTCATTAAGAACACTAAGGCGGATGTTGTTGATGAGGATACCCTGCAGAGATGTAAGGATAGAGTTGAGTTGATCAAGTCTAACAAGGATGTAATGTCT
>WLWH01002180.1_pt1 | contig 11387 bp, 13 predicted proteins | sample 6712741 | NCBI WGS metagenome assembly WLWH01 (sample SAMN12718694, study PRJNA515312) | sponge metagenome | isolation source: marine sponge | host: Mycale hentscheli | place: New Zealand: South Island, Marlborough, Capsize Point | collected 2003-05-01 | reverse complement strand
CTTTGTCCTTTTGAAATATAACAATCACAGACCTTACAATAAACTTTTTCTTTTAAATATTCCGTATATCGAGACATATAATTAAATAATTAATTCATCTTTAAATCAGGTTCCCCAAACATTTTTTAGATTTATTAAATTAAATTTGCGAAGATTGCCGTTCCAGAACTTTTGGAACGCTTTAAACTTTTGGAACGGTTTTTGGAACGCTTTTTTCCTTATAGTTATGGTCTCATTTATTAAAATACTCTTATTTATTTCTTATCCGTTCCAAAACTTTTTAAAATCTGATACAACCAAGAATTATTTTTTTTTTTTTTCATTTTTTTTTTTTTTTTAAATTTGAAATGTTGAGATTTCAAAAGTTTTGGAACGGTATAAGACTTTTTTATCTATATTTTCATTTTCAGACCATAACTATAAGGAAAAAAGCGTTCCAAAACTTTTTAGACTTTTGGAACGGTTGAGATTTATGGAACGGATGAATCTAATTTAATCAACTTATAGACTTTCACAAATTTACTGAAATTATTTTATGTTATATTGATATAATGACTGAAGAAAAACATGATTTAAATGATGTGAACGATCCCGAACTTCAAATGGAAATTGATGCTATAATTGAGAGTAAGACCATAAAGAAGGTAAAAAAACCTCGTAAACCGATGACCGCAGAGCATAAAGCCAAATTAATGGAGTCATTAGCTAAAGCTCGAGCAGCAAGTGCATTAAAACGTGGTAAGAAAGCAAAGGCTAAAAAAATATTGAAAGAGAAAGACGATGCCGAAGTGGATAAAATATTAGATTTACATATTAAATCTAAGGCTGAAAAAGAAGAAGCTAAAGATAAAGAGATCGCTATGTTAAAACATAAATTAGAGTCATTAACACTTCAAGATGTCATACCTAAACCAATACCTAAGATCGAACCTGAACCTGAGCCAGAGCCAGAGCCAGAGCCAGATGTGCCAGATGTGCCAGATGTGCCAGATGTGCCAGTAGCACCACCACCATGCACTGTTTTACGAACAAGTCAGTCAGTAGTCAAGGTAGAACCCTTGCCATCTAAAAAAGTTGTATCAAAATCTATACCATCTAATAGACGACATATTATAAGACCAAAAATGAAACCGAGAATGTAATTTAATTCATTATTTCTTTTTAATAGAACTGCGAGTTGTTGGCTTCTCAATATGAGAATCATCATCAAATGAAACGGTTTTTTCAATATCTTTATTAACGATACTTTTGACTTCTTGTTGAATTTTATATGTAATTTGTTTCTCGTCACGTGTAAGAGTTCTTTTAAGAATATTACAACATTTATCAGGTGAATAGATTAAAAGCATACGACGAAGGTTAGCACAATCTTCACAATAATGAGACCAATAGCCAACACGTGGACGTTCAGCACAAAAATAACAAGCAAACATTATCTATAGTATATATAGATATTTTATTTTTTTAATATATCCTTAATTAAATTAAAGTACAACCAATATAACAATGCATATAATAAAAATTATTGTTGAAATAATATATTTAATCATTGTATATATAATGGGTACAAATAGTTATATTAATTTAAAAGATTTAATTGAAAAAGAAAAGAATAAAACAAAGAAAAAGATATCATTAAAAGAAATTTTCCACAGTATAAGCATGTGTCCTAAGGGTAAAAAAAAATGTGATTGTAAGAAACCACTTAAGGATAAAAAGAGATATAATAAGTAATAAATGGTCAATTATCAAGAAGGTAAAATTTACAAAATCATTAATGATTCAATGCCTGGGATGGTATACTACGGATCTACATGTAATACATTTAGTAGACGAATGGGTGCTCATAAAACACCATCTTCTACATGTAAATCTAAAATATTATTTGAATATGGAAATCCTCAAATGATTTTAATTGAAAAATATCCATGTAATGATAGAATGGAATTAACTGCACGTGAAAGATATTATATTGAAAATAATGAATGTGTTAATAAAGTTATTCCTGGTAGAACTGATAAAGAATATTATGAAGATAATAAAGAAAAAATAAAAGAATATAATGAAGCTAATAAAGAAAAAATCGCAATAAGAGATAAAAAATATTATGAAGCTAATAAAGAAAAAATCTTATTAAAAAAAAAAGAACAATATGAAGCAAATAAAGAACAAATAAAAGAACATTATGAAGCTAATAAAGAAAAAATCTTATTACAGAAAAAAGAATATCGTGAAGCAAATAAAGAAAAACTTAAACAAAAAATGACTTGTGAATGTGGGGGCAAATACACATATCAAAATAAATTAACTCATTTTAAAACTAAAAAGCACATGACTTTTATTTCATCTAATTAATTTCATCTATTTCGTTCTTTTTATTTAAAATAATATAATAGGTTATATTATATGGATCAATACCTCAATTTTAAAACGCAGTGGATTAATTATCTTCACGATATAAGACCAGATTTATCAGTTCAAAGTCGTAAATTATATGCTAATCAGTTGAATTCAATAACTATGTATAACAATTTGAACGAATTTAATGTGATGAAATTTATAACTCGTCTTGTAAATAAAGCAAAACGACATAAAAGTCTAAAATTTATTTTACTGGATGGATCAAATCAATCTAAAAATCAAAGATTAGCATCTGTTAGAAGTGTACTTGAAGCAAATAAAGATAGCTTAGATAATAAGAAATATAAGAATCTAATGAATTTGTTGAGCTCTGTTGGAGATAATCTTAGGAATGAAATTGCAACTAAGGCTGGAACCAATATAAAAACTGAAGATGAACAAAATAACATGAATGTGTCCTGGAATGACTTAGGTGAATTTGCGTTAAATTATAAGCCCGATGTGACTAATCTCAATGGTATGAGAAATTATTTAATTTTAAATCTAATGCTTAATAATTATGAAGAAAAAGATGAATTAAAATATTATGTTGTTCTACGTGTTGTCGAATACGCCACTTTACATGTTTGGACTAATCGTAAGCCACCACCAGATAATAAAAAGAACTATTTATACTTATATCGTAATCAAATATATATTCAACATTCGAAGACTGTTGGTGGTATAAAACGTATTGGCAATTCAGTGGTTAATCAAAAAACCTTGGCAACATACCCATTAAATCAAAAAGTTAAAGAATTTGCCTTAATGTATATTAAGAAAATGAAGATAAAAAATGATGAACCTTTATTTTACAATGATAAACGAACAAAACAAATAGACCCAGTTTATTATACTAAAGTTTTAAAATCTCTTTTAAGTCAATTTGGTAATAATATGAATAGTACTATGTTAAGGAAAATATATGAGAATAGAAAAATAGATAAAAAGTTAAATGCTAATCAAAAACTCGAATTATCAAAACAAACCGATCATAGTTTAGGAATAGCCGAAACTTATTATAAAAAGATTTAATTCACACAAAAAAAATATATTTTAAATTTATATAATGGTAAAATTAGTTAGATTAACTACTGAGGATAACAATGCAATATTTAAATCTAATTTAGATGCTGGTATTAGTGTTAGTAAAGACGCTTCTATAGCATTACAAAATTTAACTTTTGAAAATGAATATCCAACATTAGATATTGACCCAAGTAATGGTGAGGTAATAAGTAATATGGATTCAACAATATTTAATCCTCAAACTTTTCAAATTCCAACTAAATCATATACTAAATCAACATATCCAGATTTTTTTGATGATTTACAAGGAGCATTAAATCAAACATGTTCTATGACTATTGCTGGTGTGCCTGGAAATACTAATGGTGGAAGTGTATATCGATCTTATTATGTAGATTATCCTAATAAAACACCAGATTCTGAAAGTGACCAAGTTAATATTCAAATGAGATATACACCAATGACAACCCCATTTACAAAACCAAATGGAGATACAAGAATAGATGAAGACATAATTTTCCAAGTAAGTCAAGGTGGTACAAGTTTAAGTGTTAATAGTGGAGCAGCAACAACTTTTAATAGAGATGATTTAGCCAGAAAGCCAACAGCTCCAGCTTCGGGAGATAAAGATGCTTTTATTTATGGAAAGTCATATCAAATTGAATTATGTCGTGGATGTGCAGTATTTTGTTGTAGACTTCAGAATGTGGGTAATAGCGGTTCTTCAGAAGAAAATGGATTTGGAATGGGATTATCTTATACTCAAATAAAAGATTTTCCTTTCCAACCTGGTGGTGGAGTAATAACTGATGATATGAGAGATTATGAACTTAGAGTTAAAAAGAACAATGATCATTATTTCTATATAGACCCAAGTAATCCAAATACAGAAGTAAATAGTGGTGTTTTCCCACATAAATTTCTTCAAGCAACTATATTACAAAATGATTTATTAGTTATTGAAAAAAATAATAATAAAATTACACTTAGAGTTTTAAATAGTGCTGTTCCTGGTGGTCAAAATGCTTTTATTCAAGAATATACTATACCAGATGCTGATTTAAATAAACCATTATATCCATACATATATGTATGTGGAGCAGAAGCTGATACTATTGTGGGAATGCCATTTATTACATTAGATCCAAACATGGACGGAAATGTTGAATATGATGTAACTGGACAAACCCAAAATATCGGCGGAGCAACAAGAGTTAATTTTTGGAATGCTTATTTAACAAATTTTCCAGCTGTTATACCACAAACTAATGACGGTGCTTTTACTGGAGCATTAGATTATAATCAAGAACCAATTATATCATTAAATAATGAAATTTGGAGATTTTTAGGTTGGAATTTTACTGGAACCGGACAAAAGAATTTTCCAAATCTACCAATTCCAATTGAGAACTATGTGAATTCAATAACTGGAATTAATGATAGAAAGTTAAGAATAGTATTACAAGCCACTTATGATTTTAGTGTGGTATTATCTGATAATTTTGTTGTGTTGCTAAATAGTAATACATTAACAAGTTTTGATGCGAGTAGAACAAATTATGGTATGGGTTCATTTAATCCGTCATCGATAGCAAATCGTGGTCGTCAATTACCTATTCTTGCAACAATCCCAGTTAATAATAATACAAGTGGAATAGTCCAATATGAACCTAATGAATTAGTTTATATTGATTTTGATTTTTCATCAGCGCAAGAAATTAAAAATCTAAATCTCCAAGTATTAAATAAAGATTTGAGCCCAATAAATATTAATGGAACGGCAGTCATGACATTGCTTATTAAAGATTAAGAAACTATACTTTTAAAAAAAGTAATATCAAAAATATTATAGAAAAGTTTTAACAAAATTGTAAGGTTCTCAATTGGCATAATTATATATAGAGAAATCATCCAATCGAGAACCTTCAAAATATTTTTGGCTTTATTTTAAAAAGTATTTTTTAATTAATTATTTTTAATTATTTTATTTTATTTATATATAAAATGGCTTATAACGGATCTGTTGAAACTGAATATATTGACCCAGTGTCTTTCGTCCCAAATCAGAGATGTGCATTCGAATTAGATGGAACTAAACTGTCTTATGGTTCTAACATGAGATTACTTAATATTGGTGTTGTTTCTGGCACACAACAAGATTACTCGGCGGGTCTTGGTGCCATGTCTGTTATTAGATCTATTAGATTAATGGATGCTCGAACTGAATTAAGTTCTATTCGTAATGTACCACAATATCTTTTCTTTAAGAATTGTAATCGAACTAATGCTACTAATAAAAGTGAAGATTCATACCTTAAACGAAACCAATTAGGATTTGAAATTAATAGTCAAGATAATAAAGTTAGTCATATATATTCGCCTGGACGTGCTGATACGACACCAGAAACAACATCACTTGGCTATCTTGACCTTAGAGAAGTTCTACCAATATTGAATCAGTTAACAATTTTACCAACACAAATATTTAAAAATCTTCGAATTGAAATTGAATTTGATGGTCGGCAAACTTCCCAGATTCTCGGAGATGTTTCAGTTGGTATAACTGTTCAACGACCTATTTTAGCAGTTGATGTTAATAGTAACCCAGTAGTTGTTGAAGCAGCAGTATCTCAAGTATCAGCACAACCTATCATGTGGCAAGAAATTGAGAATGATAATTTTGTTATGAATGCAGTTGATACAAGTGGATTTGCTATTACAGATACAGCAGTTCAGACCGCAGTAAATCAGTCTTTAGGATTTAAAGGAAAATTCGTTGAACGTCTTTTAATTACTAAACAAATTCAAGATAAAAGTAAAGAGCTTAATGTTAATGATGTATTAGGATTTGGCGCTATCGCGAGTAGTCAAGCAGTACTTAATGAGAAAGTTCAAATTAATCTCAATGGTAACCCAATCCTTCCTGGATTTCAAGGCATGACACGACCAAATGAAATTCTTGGTATGCTTTCTGATGAATGGGGATCGATTAATGCATATCCTGGATCTAATCTTTATGCTTGGTCTAGTACTCCTAACCTTCTTGATGACGCTAATACTGGTGGACAGCAATCCTTTATATGTGTTAGATTGGGAGCACGTGTGGCTCAGCTTCAAACTTCTATTAGTCGAACTAATAACCGTGATGCAAATAATAAATCGGCGACTAATGATGCTCTTAATGTAAATCTCTATGCTGAAGTGTCTAAAATGCTTAATATTACTAAAAATGGTTATCGTGTAGTGTACGCATAAGTTTATAATTTAAAAATTTTATATTAGACTATAACAAAAAATGGAAGAAATATTTAATAAATGTATGAATGAATTAAAAATAAATGAATTATTAAGAGTTGAAAAAATAAGAAAAGAAAAACATAGGATATGTAAAAGAAATTATAGGAATTCAGAAAAAGGACATAAAGAACATCGTCTCTGGGATTGGGAATTTAAATCTAAAATCATTTGTGATTATGATGCATTATATGATATTGTTATGAATACTCATTACTGCGATAATAAAGATTGTAGTAAAAAATTAGTATTTCGTGGTTCAAAACCAGCACATAATTCTAAATGTCTAGATCATTGTCATACATGTGGAAGTGTTCGTGGAGTTCTTTGTAATGTTTGCAATTTAAAAAATGTATTTAAATGTGAATTATGTGATAAACTTTAAAAAAGTTTTAACAAAAATTAAAGTATTTGCGATTAATTTTATTTTATTTTATATTACTTATTATATAATAATGAGTTTATCTACATCAACCATAATCGAATTAAAACAAGAATCAGCAACAAATGTTAAACAATTACCTAATGGAACTCAACAAAATGGAGTATTCAAATCAACTTTAGATACTCCAATTACAGTAGAAAATGGTGATCAAATTACAATTAAAGCAGTTTATCTTGATACAAGCGCCGCATCATCTGGAGAAATTCACATACAAGAAGATATTGAGAGCAGTATAACATGTTGTATGTATTTACAGAATTTTTTTAAAGACCAGAATTATCCTTGGCAACAAGCCAATCCACCATCTGGAGGATTAGAAGATAAATTAAGAATTTACCCACAAAATGATACGGCTGGTCTTACTGAGAATGGAACATTTCGTGGAGATAACAATTTATGGTGGTTGGCTCAAGCATCGGAACCAACTGGAACAACATGGCATGTAACTGGTGTTAATATTTATCCAACTCAAGGATCTAATCCATTTTTTGGTAATACAACTCTTAATTGGGAATATACTCCAATAACACCTGGAGCAACAGCATATTCAGCTTTCGCTCAAACACCGATGGGCGGTGTGCAAAAAAGAAAAACAAAAGCAGAAAAATTAAATGATGAAGGATTTTGGTCTCTTGATATATTATGTCAAGGAACTGCTGAAGGGCCGGAATTAAGATTAGTTCCACATAATACTGGAATTACTAAAGCATCACGTGTTGGCGTTGTTGATTTTAAACCATATCAAAAAATAGTTAGTGCCACTGATAAATATTATATACCACAACAATTTACACTAGATTTTACAATTAAAGCTGGTGATTACACGCCTTCAGAATTAACATCATTTTTAAATGATCTTATTAGTAATGCTGAGGCTACGGGTATGGCATCTGATACATATGCGGCGCAAATGGCAGATGGTCGATCAAAAGAATTTCCAGTTATGTCTCCATTCATGACAACAATTCTAAAAAATTATCAAGATTTAAACCCTGGTGTACGTGGATATTTAAATTTACCACAAGGTAATGTATGGACTCAAGCACCGGCACCTAATGCAGAAAACTTTGATGAAATTGATTTAGGTGAAGTAGCAACATATAGAAGGGTTCAAGTTGGATCAGCTGTAGTACATTGGTTTCAAGCAGTAACTGCGACTAATTGGAATATATATTTTACTAAACCAACTATTGGACAGACACCAGATAATACCGCAGTCGCCGATTTAGCCACTGGTGTTTTAACATTTCCAACTGGAACCACTTTTACTCCAACTACGGTTCCAACGGTTGTTAATGCACTTGTAATAGACCAAGTATTCGTTGGAGCAACTGGACAAACTATAACTAATACTGCTGGAACAACATTTGATAATAATGGAAAATATTATTTTAATTATCCAATACAAACTATGAGAGATGAATATGATTCAGTTTCTGAAAGACCCTCAATAGATAGATGGGTTGGAACTAATCAATTTTCGTTTGCATTAGATCAACAACAAAATAAGATAAAAATAGATTCATGCCATTTTCCAATATATGGTAATTCGACAAGTACTGGAACTGCTGCTGGTGATAGAGTATATGATGCTGTGCCATGTGTTGAATATAATGCCGCTGTAACTATTCCTGGAGTAGATAGTGGAAATCCGCCAGTCTTTATTGCTAATAGTGGTTTACCATTACGTTATGGTGGTATTGGTATTCTTGCGATGAAACCAACGACATTTTGGTATGATAATTTAGGATTTGGTGATATTTTAATTAAACCAAAATTTAATGCTAAAATTCAAGATAATGGAGTTCCAGCCCCAACCGATTTTAATAGTTTTACAATTGATGCTAAAGACGGTGTAAATATTACTGGAGCCTATCCTGGATTAGATATTGGAGTGCAACATCATGAAGATTTTTATAGTCAACCAATTTATAATAACTATAAAGGCGATGATGGTGATACAGTAGTATCAATAAGTGATACAACAAGTCTTTTTTCGACACGTGTATATAATACAGCAATAGCAGATGAAGGATATTTTAAAGTTAAAATCGGTAATAATTTAGAACAAAATTTAATTGGTGCTAAATTAAATACAAGTAGAGATACACAAAGCATAGTCAATAGATATTATACAGCAAATTCATTTACTTCAGATCAAGGTGCTGGTAGCATCGTCTATACACATTCTGGAGCTCCAATGATGTTATCTGATTTTAATGTAGAAATCACTAATCCAGATGATACTTTTGTTGATCCACATATTTTACAACCAAAGAACACAGTATTTTTAGAATTGGTTAAGGGTACAAAACCAATAATAGAAAAAAATATAGATGAAACAGTAGAACAAAATGAACCACAGCCTATAGTATTATAATCAATTCCATGTTATTGTGAATCTTGATGGATCTATAACTTTTTTAGGTGAATTATCTTTTGGATTTGGATTAAATTCATAAACATAACTTTTTTTAATATTTTTCTTTTTTATAAAATGACCTTCTTCAACAAGAGATAAAAATGTCTTTCTAATAAAATAATCATTGTAATAATCTAATATATATCCTATTATTCTTTTATAGTAACCATATTTTAAGAATCCTCTATTTTGAATATTTTTAAATTTACAATATGCTATTACAGATTGCTTTGCATTCATTAATAATATAATATTTTTTTTTTCTAAAAATAAAACATAGATAAATAGTATAATGTCATCATTGAAAGTTATTTTAGAATCACATCCAATCAAAAATTTAAATGCTGTTATTAAATCAGTTAAAAGTGAATTAGCCCCTAAATTAGCATTAAGTAAAGATAAAAAACGTCATTCTAAAGCAACTTTAATAGATCATATTTTAAAATTAGATAAAATGGGTTTATTAAAAAAAAGACCAAGCATGTATGAGAAACCAGTACGAGCAAAGAAAGTTAAAGTCGAAGTTAAAGCCAAACCTAAAATAAAAGTTGATTTAGAAAAAGCAAAGAAAGCAGGAATTAAAGTTGATTTATCAAAAGTCGAAGTTACTAAATCTAAAGGTAAAAGAAAACCAGCAGGTCTAATAGCATTAGAGTCTATTGATCTTGAAGCAGAAGAGGCTAAAGATAAAGCAAAATCTAAAAAAGCTAAAGAAGACAAGAAAAAACGTAAACCATCATCATGGAATCTTTTTGTAAAGGCTCAAGGCGGTCTAAAAAATGCTATAGCAAATAAGTCTAAATATAAAAAATAATAAAATAAAATATATTAATATAATGGGTAATATGATTTTAAGAAAATCTCCAACACATGAATTTATTAACAAAGATTTAAATAAATCATTACTCCTTGATAACTTAATAGAAAGAATAACATATATAGAAAATAAAGTAGATATTTTAGATGCGAAGATCTGGCAAGTTGAATCATATTCAACGGCAAATCTTAAGGTAATGTCAAATGATATTCATGTATTATATGAAAAAATAAAAAAGTAATTAATCGTAAAGGTATTCATCATCACTCTCATCATCTGTAATTGAAAGTGGATCATATATAACTTTCCATTTTTCTTCTTGGAGTAATCTACACATCGATCTACTAAATACTGATATATATATTTTATGTTCATGTTGCATAAATACAGTATTATTAATTGCTTCACACATACAAAACCAATCTTCTAATGGATAATAATTTAATAAAGAATCACTCAATGTATTAAATTGTTTTAATACCATATTTTGTTTATTTTTATGATCTTCTTTATCTTCTAAAGAATATTTAATATCAAAGATTTTATCCCAAATTTCAGTAGGTAAATATGGTAGATTGTTAAGAGTATTCATTTTGGGTCGTTATAAGTATTATGTCTCAAAACTTTAAGTATATTTTTTTAAAACATTATTTTTTTTTGTTCCTAAATATGTGTGTCGTCAATATTTTGATAATTCATTGTGGGTTTTTTTTTGCGGTTCTCGTTTGGCATTATTCTTTATATAAAAATCTGCCAATCGAGAACCGACCAAATATTTGGGGGAAATTCATTGTGGGATTTGTTGTAAAATAGACGCGGGGCGTCCCGGCGCTGTCCTTAGCAACGGATTTATGGTCTCTTAAGTAAAGAAAATTAAAAAACAATAAGAAATATGGTGTCAAAACGCATTTAAAGAAAATAAATTTGATAATTACATTATCAAATTTATTTTCTTTAAATGCGTTTTGACACCATATTTC
>WLWH01002175.1_pt1 | contig 11400 bp, 15 predicted proteins | sample 6712741 | NCBI WGS metagenome assembly WLWH01 (sample SAMN12718694, study PRJNA515312) | sponge metagenome | isolation source: marine sponge | host: Mycale hentscheli | place: New Zealand: South Island, Marlborough, Capsize Point | collected 2003-05-01 | reverse complement strand
CATGCAAAGAATATTGCAAAAGGTAAGTGTTCGGCGGCGTACTGGGCAAACAAGGTGAAATGGTAATGGCAGGTCTATATGACAATATTCACGCTAAACGTAAGCGTATTGCTGCGGGTAGTGGGGAGAAAATGAGAAAGAAGGGCGCTAAGGGCGCTCCTACAGCTAAAAACTTTAGACAAGCTGCTAAGACAGCTAAAAAGAGGAGTAAGAAATAATGCCAATGGTCAAAGGAAAAAAATACCCTTACACTAAAGAAGGTAAGGCAGCAGCTAAGAAAGCAGCAGGAAAAGCTAAACCTAAGAAGAAACCTATGAAAAGAGGGTACTAAAATAATACTTGACTTTTAGACCAAAATGTGCTATAATAAAGATGTACATTAAGTACATTACTTAAACTGTCCCATAGAGGAGAAACAGATGAACGATCAAGAATTTGAAAATTATACCCGAAGTATGCAAGAGATGTTCCGTAGCGAAGGTTGGGAATATTTCTTAAATGATATCAAAGGAGGCGTACCTAACGTGAACTCCGTTGAAGCTGCTAAGGATGAAAATGACTTATTCTTCCGTAAAGGTCAGTTGGCTGTTATGGCTAACATCCTCAATCTTGAAGCACAACTAGACAGCGTTATAGAAGAACGCAACAACCCACAAGCTGAGGGTCAAGAGGAAGCCGCTTAATGCGCTTACTTTTTGATTTCAGATGTCCTGACAATCACGTTACGGAGGCTTTAGTGGCCTCCGACGTTACAGAACATTTGTGTGGTTTGTGCAGTAAAACTGCTAAAAGAATTATATCTCCTGTCCGTTGCTCACTTGACCCCATCAGTGGGGACTTTGTAGGTGCTACTATGAAGTGGGCGAAACAACGTGAACAGAAGATGAAGCAAGAAAGAAAGGCAAACTCTTAGCAGACCTTTCTACATGAACCATATCACTCCATAATACGTTAGTACGGAGATTTAATAATGGCTACACTTATAGACGAGCGTTTGGAAGACGACGAACAACAAACCGAAGAAGCTCAACAAGCTGAACCTCAAGTAGAGGAAACTCAGTTTGAAGAAGACAACGAAGAAGCACAAATACCGGACAAGTACAGAGGCAAATCAGCCGAAGATCTTGTAAGGATGCACCAAGAAGCTGAGAAGCTTTTAGGTCGTCAAAGTGCAGAAGTCGGTGAGCTTAGACAAGTCGTTGATAGTTACATTCAGACACAACTCTCGCAACAATCAGCACCACAGCAACAAGATGAAACTGTTGATGAGGTAGATTTTTTCTCTGACCCAGAGACTGCCGTAAAAAGGGCAATAGACAATCACCCTAAGATTAGGGAAGCTGAACAGATTAACGCAGAGTACAGAAAAACTACTGCACTGTCTCAGCTACAGGCCAATCATCCTGACATGGAGACAATCCTGAAGGACGAGAAGTTTGCAGATTGGATTAAAGCATCTAAGATACGGACTCAGTTGTTTGGACAAGCGGACAAACAGTACGATTACGAAGCAGCTAATGAGCTGTTTAATCTATGGAAGGAACGTAATCAGGTTGTCCAACAAACAGCACAGGCTGAACAGGCAGGACGCAAACAAGCTGTTAAGAAGGCAGCTACAGGCTCCGCTAAGGGCAGTACAGAATCTAAAAAGAGAAAGATTTACCGAAGGGCAGACATTATTAAACTTATGCGTACAGACCCTGAACGATATCAGTCATTGTCCGAAGAGATCATGAAGGCTTATCAAGAAGGGAGGGTACGAAACTAATCTATTAAGGAAATCTTAAAATGGCTACTTCAGTATATCCCAGTCAAACAGGTGCGGTAGATAATGCCCGCGCCGCAACTTTTATCCCCGAGATTTGGAGTGACGAAATCGTTGCTGCATATCAGTCTAACCTTGTCCTTGCTAATCTTGTTAAGAAGATGTCAATGACTGGTAAGAAGGGTGACACCATCCACATTCCTAAGCCCACCAGAGGCGTTGCTACTGCTAAGGCAGCAAAGACCGCTGTTACTATTCAGGCTGACACTGAGGGTGAAGTACAAGTCGTAATTGACAAGCACTTTGAATACTCTCGTATGATTGAAGACATCACCGAAGCACAAGCTTTGTCTTCACTCCGACAGTTCTACACCGGAGACGCAGGTTATGCTCTTGCTAAGCAAGTAGACAATGACTTGTTCACTTTGGGTAAGTCTTTCGGTGACGGTGACGGATCAGACTGGACTAACAGTGCTTCGTTCATTGTTAATTCAGGTGGCACCGGACTTGACGCCTATGCTGGCGCAGGTACTGTAAATGCTTTCACTGATGCTGGCTTCCGAGCTTTGATTCAAAAGATGGACGACGCAGACGTACCGATGGACAACCGTTCATTTGTTGTACCTCCTTCACTCCGTAATGCAATTATGGGTGTTGAGCGTTATGTGTCTTCTGACTTTGTTGACGGTCGGGGTGTACAAAACGGCAAGATTGGTAACTTGTACGGCATTGACGTATTTGTAACCAGCAACTGTCCTTTGACTCACAGCACCACTGTTAAAGCCGCCTTCCTTGTCCACAAAGACACGATGGTAATGGCTGAGCAGCAGGGCATCCGCTCACAGACTCAGTACAAGCAAGAGTTCTTGGGTACGCTTTACACCGCAGATACGCTTTACGGTGTTAAGACGTTACGTCCAGAATCAGGTTTTGTATTGGCTGTAGCCGCTTAATCTATAAAAATATGTGTGAGGGAACACCTTCGGGTTAGTACCTCACTTTTTATTCGTTTATTTTTTTAGTAACAGCGGAGAGTAAGTATGGCGATATTTAGAGGGGACGGAGGCTCTGGGGACAGTAGTACAGATGCCTACGCCAGTCAAATAGCAGTCTACGCTCAAACTGCTACTACAAAAGCAAATGAAGCTGAAGCCTCTGCAACCGCAGCGGCAACCAGCGCAACCAACGCTGCTAACAGTGAAGCAGGTGTAAGTACAGACGCTACCGCCGCAGCAGCAAGTGCAACCGCAGCAGCTACTAGCGCAACTAATGCCGGTACAAGCGAAACCAATGCTGCGACAAGTGCAACTAACGCAGGAACAAGTGAGACTAACGCAGCTACTAGCGCGACTAACGCTGCAACCTCTGCTACCAATGCAGGTACGTCAGAGACTAACGCAGCTACTAGTGCGACTACAGCTACGACTAAAGCATCGGAGGCTTCTACAAGTGCTTCCAATGCGTCCGGTTCAGCTACAGCAGCAAGCACAAGTGCTACAAGCGCAGCAACCAGCGAAACTAACGCTGGCACAAGTGAAAGTAACGCTGCTACGAGTGCCACTAATGCTGGTACTAGCGCAACTAACGCAGCAGCAAGTGCAACGGCGGCATCAGCGAGTGAAAGCAATGCGTCTACATCAGAAACCAACGCAGCCTCCAGTGCCACAGGTGCAGCCACCAGCGCGACTACAGCTACGACTAAAGCAACGGAAGCAGCAACTAGCGCAACCGGAGCTGCCACCAGTGCAACCACAGCAACAACCAAAGCCAGCGAAGCAAGCACTTCCGCAACCAATGCGGCAACTTCTGAAACAAATGCTGGCAATTCTGCTACAGCCGCTGCAACGTCTGCAACAAACGCTGGCACATCAGAGACCAACGCTGCAACCTCCGCTACCAACGCATCTAACAGTGCAACAGCGTCAGCTTCTAGCGCAACAGCGGCAGCAAGCAGCGCAGCGTCAGCAGCAGCAACTTTAGCAGCTTCCGCGCTAAAAGCTAACAATTTATCTGACTTAGCTGATGCAGCGACTGCTAGAACTAACTTAGGTTTAGGAACAGCCGCTACAACAGCAGCTTCTGCTTACGCCACAGCAGCACAGGGAACTTTGGCAGACTCAGCACTACAATCAGACTCAACTCTAAACGCAGACAATATGACAACAGGTACGCTTTCAGGCGGCACTTACTAAAGAGGAACTTAAACAATGGCTACAACAATTGTAACTAAATATGGATCAGATGCTCCAGCAGCCTCAGACTTAGTAAGAGGTGAGCTTGCAGTAGACACAGAAAACGGAAGGCTGTACACAGAGAACAGTAGTGGTGCTGTGGTTGAGATAGGGTTGAAACCAAGTGGCAACGTAGACGTAACCGGCAGCGTCACAGTTACGGGTACTGCTTCGGGTGCAACCGCATCAAGTGTTGGCAACAAAGTCGTAATTGATGACGGTGAAAACGGAATAAGTATTTTGTCATCAACGTCAGGTGCTGGATATTTAATTTTTGGAGACTCCGACGATAACGATGTTGGAATGCTTATTTATGATCACTCGGCTAATGCGTTAAGGACTTATGTAAACGGCGCGGAGCGTGCCACCATTTCTAGTGCAGGCAACGTAACTTTTACCGGCACAGTGACTGGCGGCAATGGCACATTCACAAACTTGACAATCAATGCAGGTGAAAAACTCCGTCTAGATGGCGCTGGTGGCCACACATTTATACAAGAAGTTGCTAATGACACAATGGTGCTTGCAACTGGCGGCACGGAGCGTATGCGAATCTCAGGCGGCAATGTCGGTATTGGTGTCACGCCTAATTATCCTATCCATGTTGAAAAATCTGTCGATGGCGATTGGATGGGTAAAATTAAAAATACTCACGCGACCAATGGTTATGGCTTGCTAATTCACGCAGGAGATGATTCGTCAGTCACGGCGTTAAGCGTTGGAAATTACGCAGGTGCTGGGGATTATTTAGTCGTCAAAGGTGACGGCTCCGTCGGGATTGGCACAGCGAGTCCAGTTAATACGGGTTCTAATTACGGTGATTTAACCATTAATGGCACAGACGGTTCTTTTATTAGTTTACAGTCTGGCGGTTCTACTACTGGCGTATTGCAGACAATAGGCACAGAAACTCGTCTGTCTACAAGCGTAGCATCCGGTTTTTTAACCTTTAGAACAGGCACCGGAGGCTCTGGCACAGAAGTCATGCGAATCAGCGGCGACAACGTCACGATTAAAGCCGCTGGCGCAGACGCTTCAAGAACGTTAAGCATACAAGGCACAAACGGGTCTTCTCAAACATACCAGTTTAATATAGTTGCTGACGGCGAAAACAGTGCAGCTAAGTTTATGGTTGGGTCTGGTGGTGGCGCAGCATCAGAAGTCATGCAAATCTCAGGCGGCAACGTCGGGGTTGGATTGTCCAGTGGTATCAGCAGCAAGCTGCACGTTAATACTGAAATTTCAATTGGAGCGGACGGAGACAACCGCGCAATTGTTGGTTATACGCCAAACAGGTTCTATATTGGAACTCGCCAAAGCGGAACGAACTACTTTGATACTGTCAATGTTAGCGGCGGCAACGTCGGGATTGGTAATTCTACCGTAGCAAGCACAAGGTTTGCGGTAACTGGTTCAGTCGTCGGCGCAAACATTGAAACCACTTCAGCCACTGCGGGTCATGAAGCACTAATCGTTAATCGCCAAAACTCAGACGGGACAGCTATTGCTATAAATAAAGCAGGCACCACAGTCGGTAGTATTGGTACTGAAGGCGGCGACATGGCTATCGGTAATGATGATGCTGGTATTCAATTTGTCAACGGTACAGAACACTTTAGACCATTCAACATGACTACTAATTCTGCTACCGATGCACTTATGGATATTGGTTCTAGCAGCAAACGCTTCAAAGACCTCTACCTGTCAGGCGATTGTAAACCTACTAGGGTTATTACGAATAACAGTGGCGATTGGGGCATGGAAATGCAGGGTGCTACCATTGCTAGAATACGTTTTCATACCTCTGCGGGCGGGAGCGGAGAAGTGGGCAGTGTTACAGTTTCCACAACTTCAACGGCTTACAACACATCTTCAGACTACCGCCTTAAAGAAAACGTAGTACCTCTTACGAGTGCTACAGAACGTCTGAAGCAACTTAATCCTTCACGGTTTAACTTCATTGCAGATGCTGACAAAACTGTCGATGGATTCTTAGCTCACGAAGTACAGAACGTTGTGCCTGAAGCAATTAGTGGAACTAAAGACGCTATGCGTGATGAGGAGTATGAAGTTACTCCAGTAGTCTTAGATGACGATGGCAATGTTGTAACTGAAGCAGTTATGGGTACACGTTCAGTACCAGATTACCAAGGCATTGACCAAAGCAAACTTGTGCCGCTTTTGGTGGCAACCATACAAGAACTTGAAGCCCGTATCGCGGCACTAGAATCTTAACAGGAGACAAACATGACAACTTGGACTATATCAACTTTAGAACGTGAGTTATCAGACGGTGGCGTAATCGTTGCCCACTGGCGAGCTACTGCATCAGAAACAGTAGGCGAAGGCGATGACGCAGTAACCTACTTAGCGAGCAACTACGGCACTTGCGGGTTCACGCCTGATCCTTCTGCTTCCGGCTTCATTGCTTACGACAGTCTGACTGAAGCTGACGTAATTGTCTGGGTACAAGCAGAGCTAGATCAGGACGCGATTGAGGCATCACTGGCTGCTCAGATTGAAGCAGACAAGAACCCAACGCAAGCAGCAGGAGTACCATGGTAATGGACTTGATGGGCATAGTATCCATTGTAACAACCATAGTCACTGTCGCAAGTATTATCGCAGCAGTAACTCCGACACCTAAAGACGACGAGTGGATTGCAAAGCTGTACAAGTTTGTAGACCTACTAGCTGTCAACATTGGTAAGGCAAAACAATAATGCAAGAAGAAGCAAAAGCCGTAGTAGACGTTGTAGCAGTAACAACAACAGTGTCAACCCTGATGGGCTGGCTTCCTGCTGTGGCTGCTGCTTTAAGCATTATATGGACTGTAATTAGGATCTTTGAGACTGACACTGTAAAAGGTTGGTTCAAGTTTAGAAAGTAAGATAGGCTAGTGTAACAATGGAGTACGTTGATTTAATTAGTTCCATTTGGCCCATCTTTGTGGGTTTCATTGTTCGTGTGTTGACATTAGGTAGACTCATGTCCCGTATGGACGTAGTGGAAGAAAAGGTTAAAACTTTGTTTGAGTTATGGAACAAGAAGAATGATTGATAAGCTCATAGGGCCTGTCACAGGCTTGCTAGACAAGTTTATACCTGATGCTGACACTAAGGCTAAGTTAGCCCATGAAGTCGCTACGATGGCTGAGGAACACGCTCAGGAGCTTGCTAAGGGTCAGATGGAGATCAATGCTGTGGAAGCAGCTAACTCTAATGTGTTTGTAAGTGGCTGGAGGCCCTTCATTGGCTGGACATGTGGCTTAGGTATGTTTGGAAACTTTATTACCATCCCGTTTAGTAACTTTGTTTTGGCTTTGTTTGGTATAGACATAGTGATACCTCTGGTGCCTTTGGAGACAATGATGCCAGTGTTGATGGGTATGTTAGGCTTAGGTGCAATGAGAACTTACGAGAAGAAATCTGGAGTGTCTAAGTAATGGCTACGTATAGTTTTCAAAATTTAGTAGACAGATATAACAACTCACCAGCAGCTCAAGACTTTGGTGTGTTTGCAACTTATGACCCAGCAACTAATACTTTTATTGAAGATGTAAGTTCTTTTGGTTTTACCGGAGACGCTGCGACTAAAACATACACACCTGACGAGTTTATGGGACGACTGGGGCTTGAGGGAGGTACGTTTGAGCCAAGTTCATCTGTAAGCCCTTACGAAGACGGTTCGGCAGCCAGTTCTTTTTATGGAAGTTTTCCAGACACTACAGAAGAAAGACAACCTTTAGGTTGGTGGGACGTAGAAGATCCTAAAGCTTACTTTGGTATCAAAGGTGAACGTACTGATGAGCAAAAAGATCTTGTCAGGAGGTTTAGACAAGAATGGGGTAATGTAAGAGGCGGTGCTGTACTAAACGGTTTAATTGACGGTACTTATACAGCAGATCAAGTTGAAGACTACTGGGGTGCTGAAAACTTTAACTCTTTGATTAAAGCTGAAGGCTATCAGATAGAAGAGTTTACAGGATCTGCTGATGAGTTTGGTGCTTATCTTGCTTCTCAATGGGACAACATTTCAGAGTTCTTAGGAGGTACTGCTACAGGCCCAGACGGTACTTTAGGTTCTATTTCTGCTGCCCCTATGCAGGGCATGGGTGGGCCTAAAGGCGCAGAAAGAGGTGTTAGTGTTACTGCTGACAGAATAACACAGCAAGAATACGTAAACGCTATTAGAGCCGCTGCGGAACAAGCTGGGATACCTATAGGTGTCTCATCTCCAGACGGGGCACAGTACGAACTTAACTATGGACAGTTTGACGATGTAGCTTTAGGTGAGTACAAGCAGACAGAAGAGCCTTACGATGCTTTAGACATTGCAGGTCAGTTATTTAGTCAAGCTATTAAAATAGTTTTACAAGCAGGAATAGGGTCTGCTATTGGCAGTGCTTTAGCAGCTTTAGGAGGCGTACAAACAGCCGCAAGTACCTATAATTCAGCTAATAATATTTTATCTTTTACAAGTACAGCAGATACGGTTGAAAACACTGTAAGTGGTTTAAACAGTATTTTAGATCTTATTGGTTTATATCAAGATGTTAGAAATGTTTCAAACGCTGTTGAAGATCTTGCGGAGGGTATACAGGACTTTAAAGACACTGTTGATCCTGAAAGTATAGTACCTGAAGCTGTTGACACAACTCAAGACGAAGAAGAAGTAGTCTCCTTAGATGCTGATGAAGAGCTTATGGGAACTACTGAGGAAATAGTTGAAGTTGTTGACAGTGAAGACCCTTATCTAAATAAAGACTACGTTAAGGAAATCTTTGAGGGCAGAAGGTACTCAGACGCAACTGACGAAGAAATACAAGGAATCTTAAATAGTCTTGAAGAAGAGTGGGGAGACGACTGGAGTAAGCTTGACGAAAGATCTAAAGAGTTTGAAATAAGCGGTCTTGTTATAGACTACGTAAGAGACAACACGATAAACATAAAAGATCTCAACAGGATTTTTCGGGCAGAGCTAGATAGAAACCCAACTACTGAAGAAATCAATGAAATCTTAGGTGGTACAAAAGGCACTATTAAGGGAACTGACGACATTGTAACTGACTACATTGATAGTACGTTGCCTGTAGGTCAAACTACTGTTACTGAAACCATAGGAGAAGGAGAAGACTTTACTACTGATCCTTTAGCTGTTCCTGATACTTCTGCTGATAGTGTTGAAGTAGAGGAAGTAGGTTATGAGGTTGGAGAGGTAGACGACAATGTTACAGTAGAAATTGTAAATCCTTTAGAACAAGTTGATCCTAACGATGCAAAAGAAGATGGAGGCGGTGGTTCTACCGACGGCTCTGGAGGTGCTGATGGTGCTGGAGGTGCTGGAGGTGCTGGAGGTGCTGGAGGTGCTGATGGTGCTGATGGTGCTGGAGGTGCTGGAGGTGCTGGAGGTGCTGGAGGTGGTTCTGACAATGGCACTGCTGAATCAAAGCCATGGGTAGTTAGAAATGGTCCATGGGTTTATACAGGAGAAGGTGGGTATTGGGTTTTAATTGACCCAGATGTTTTAGCTCAAGAAGGTATTGTATCAGAGTCAAACGGTATTTCTCAAGTTTCTGAAGAAATTTACACAAACCCTGATAACTGGGTGGACGTTAAAGAAGACCCTAACTGGACTGAAGACGGTGACTATGTTTTTTCTTCCGGAGAGTTAGGCGATGTTACTGGCGGCGAAGCAGCAGAAGGAGATGTATCTGAAGAAGAAGAACTTTCTTTAATAGACATTCTTAATACAAGTTCTTCTGAAAGTTTAGATCAAGTAATTAAGTCGGTTATAAGTAGTGACAATAGTGACGATAGTGGCTTAGGTGACAATAGTGACAATGGTGACGATGGTAACTTAGGTGACAATGGTGACGATGGTAACTTAGGTGACAATGGTGACGATGGTAACTTAGGTGACAATGGTGACGATGGTGCTGCTGATGGCGGCGACGATGGAGCTGCTGATGGAGGAGATGACGGTGCTGCTGACAATGGTGACTTAGGTGACGATGGTGACAATGGTGACTTAGGTGACGATGGTGACGATGGTGACGATGGTGACTTAGGTGACTTAGGTGACGATGGTGACGACGGTGACTTAGGTGACAATGGTGACGGAGGCGACGGAGGCGACGGAGACGGAGACGGAGACGGTGATGGAGACGGTGATGGAGAAGGCACCGGTGATGGCGATGGTGATGGTGGTGGTGGTTTAGGTTTGTCAGGGGGAGGCATGTTATCTTTGGATTCTCCTTCTATTTTTAAAACTCCCTACAAGCCTTTATCTTACGAAACTGAGCTTTTAAAACCCAGACTGTTTGATTTTATAGACTATAATCCTTTTAGGAATAGAAGATGACATATTTAGAATTAGTAAACGGAGTCCTACGGAGGCTTAGAGAAGACCAAGTTTCCGCAGTAGACCAAAACCCTTATTCACTTCTTATGGGTGATTTAGTTAATGACGCTAAAAGAATCGTTGAGGACGCTTGGGATTGGTCTGCTTTACGGACTACTTTAACTATCTCAACAACAGCGGACATCTTTAACTATGTGCTTGTAGGCAGTGGTAATAGGATTAAAATCATTGACGTTATTAACGATACGTCCAACTGGTTTATGACTTACAAAGACACTCACTGGATGGACAATGCTTTTCTAAACCAAACTCCTCCAAAGTCAAGCCCTACGTTCTACAACTTTAACGGTGTAGACTCCAACGGAGACACGCAGATAGATTTGTATCCTATTCCTAATGCAGTCTATACCATACGTGTAAACTGCGTACAGCGTAATCCAGACTTAAGTGCAGATACAGACAATCTTTTAATCCCTCACATGCCTGTACTACACATGGCATTGGCTTTAGCAGCCAGAGAAAGAGGAGAAACTGGCGGCAGGTCAGCAGGAGAACTATTAGGATTTGCTCAGAATTACTTGTCCGATGCAATAGCTTTGGACGCTTATAAGCACCCAGAAGAAATGGTTTATAGGGCAGTCTAATATGGCTCAAGACAGACAAAATATAACGATTGCTGCTCCAGCCTTTAGGGGTCTTAATACTCAAGACTCTCCTATTACGCTGGACGCTTCCTATGCGTCAATTGCCGATAATTGTATTATTGACCAATACGGACGTATAGGCTCTCGTAAAGGTTTTACGGCTGTAACTACAAGCACAACACCCATAGACGGTAGTAACGGGCTTGAGGTTATCAAGGAGTATATTAACCCCACTGGTAATAATGTTATTATCTCAGCGGGTAACAACAAGATATTTACTGGTACTTCTACTTTAACTGACGCTACCCCCGCAGCCTACACAATTACAGCTAACAACTGGAAGATGGTAAACTTTAATGACCATTTGTTTATGTTTCAGTTGGGGTATGAGCCTTTA
>WLWH01002173.1_pt1 | contig 11406 bp, 10 predicted proteins | sample 6712741 | NCBI WGS metagenome assembly WLWH01 (sample SAMN12718694, study PRJNA515312) | sponge metagenome | isolation source: marine sponge | host: Mycale hentscheli | place: New Zealand: South Island, Marlborough, Capsize Point | collected 2003-05-01 | reverse complement strand
TGTTCGTAATGATCAAAATAAAAGAAAAGATTTATTTGATGATGGTACAATTGCCGTTGAGATGATTTGGGATGTTACTGAATATGCTAAAAGTAAAGAAAGGTTTTACCCCAATTCACATGTTGACAATCTAATTCGTAAAGGTATTGGTAGTGTTAAACAGAGTGAGGTCCATAATATGGGTGCTGAGGTTTTAGTGGAAAAGGTTAATGAAATACTCCGTAAAGAAAAACAACCACGACCTAAAGTTAAACTCTCAACGGCTCAATACGATGATGCTGTAACAATATTAGAGGGTATTAAAAAAGGTAAACGTAGAATAATTGCTGAATTATGTGCACGTTATGGTAAGACTATTTGGTCGTCAGCGGTTGCAGTTGAGAGTGAAATTCCTGTTATTGTTGTTTCTTCTTATGTTTTAACATCATTCACATCATTTAAGAATGATGTCCGTAAATTTGAACAATTTCAAAATATTGAGATTGTTAATTCAGAAGAAAAAGATTATCAGGATAAAATTAACCGTTTTGTTAAAGAAGGTAAACAGGTTATGATATTTCTTTCATTGTGTAATGGTAGAGGCAGAGATGAGAGAATAAAATACTTAAAGGGTATTAAAGTACAAAAGATTGTGTTTGTTGATGAGGCAGATTACGGAGCTCACAAAAATGGTCAGTTTGAATCTCTTCAGAATATGGTTGGAGAGGATGATGTACTTATATTAATGACAGGTACTAACTCAGATAGAGCCACTTCTAATTGGGATATTGATATGATATTATCAACCACATATTTTGAGTTGTTGGTAAATAAAAAAGAATCAATGGATTTGGAAAGTCAATAATAATTAGTTATCTTAGTTAAACAATAAATAATAAATAATAAATAATGAAAAATATGTTAAAATTCTTCCAAAAAGACACCAATCGTGATAAAGTTTATGCATCTGTAGAGGGTTACCAGTTGAATTTGGTTCCTGTAGTTAATAAGGCAAAACAACTTAATTCTAACAATGATGAACTTCCTTCTTGGTCTAAGTTTGTTGCAAACCCTGTTAAGGGTCGTGGTTTTTATGTAACACTTATTGAGGCTATGTTTAAAGGTAAGCACAACTTATCTGGTGTTGATATTGAATTGTTGGTACAATACACCAATTCTGATTTACAAGAACGTAGAATTGCTATGATATTTTTCCCCGATAATACAAAAGTTGATAATCTTAACAAAATAGGTGATATCACAAAAGATAACCTCAATGGTTGGACTGTTGTGGTATTAAACGGAAAGACGGTGACAAGTAATGCTGAGTGTGAGTATACTGTTAAAAATGCGATTGAAAATAATAAGGGTAATGTTCTTATCATTGCGTCTAAAATGGCTCAGAGATCATTTTCTGAAGAATTAATTTCTGAATTGTATCTAGCTTATGATAAAGGTCAAGATGGTGCAACAATTCAGAAGATGTCAAGATCACTTACATCAAACACTTCTGATAAAATTGCTCGTATTTTCTCACTGTCATTTGATCCTAATCGTGACGACAAATTAGATACTATGGTATTTCAATCGGCACTTAATCAGGTTGAGAAAAAAGGTAAGAGTGATATTCGTGAAGAGTTAAAAAGAGTTTATAAATCTATAGATATTTACTCTTGTAGTGGTGATGGTGAAGCCATAAAGTTGTCTGTTGACGATTATGTAAAACAATCATTGCAGAAGAAAGGTATTTCTCGTGTTATGGGTAAGAAATCAAACCTTTCACTTTTAACCAATACTCAGGTTAAAGCTCTATTGGGTGGTAATGTAGATTACCTTCGTAATGAAATTAAAGAAAGAGCTGAGACTGGTAAAACTAAAGATATTAAATCAAAAGAGTCTGAAAGTGTTATGGTTGATAAGGCTTCTAAAAATGATGTTGAAAAAGTAAGAGAGGTTGTTATAAGTATGATTGAACATTCTGACGTAATTATGTTGTCTGCTAAGAACAAAGGAGCTAAGAATATTACAGAAGCTCTTCAAGTATTTGAAGATAACAAATGGACACCAATTATTGAGGAAGAGTTTGGTGTTAAATATGAGGTTGTTAAATATTTGTACACTATGGGTGTTATTAAAGAAGATTGGGTGAATCTTATTCATGGGTAATTTGTTATTTAAAGTTTTATTGTATATATTTGTAATATAAAATAAGGGAATTATGTTATCACGATTAAAATTTGATATTGGGTGTTTGTTTGAGGAAATCTACAACGATAGACTTCCTGATATAATATTTTCATCTGACAAGACAACATTTACAGATATTCAGTCTGCGGGTCTTCAGTCAATACTACCACTTATAAATAAACTTCGTGAGTATGGTCATTCCGATGAAAATATTAGATCTAGAGTGTTTTCCTTTTCGGAAAATGAAGTATATTTAAACTATGTAATTGTTAAGTTTTCAGACTTACCTGTTACATTTAATTTATATAAAGAAAAAATAGATATGAAATTTGATGTTGTAATAGGTAACCCACCTTATCAAGAATTTACAGGTGCGGCTAGCGCTAAGGCAATTTGGCCTAAGTTCGTACAAAAATCTTTCGATATATGTAAGGAAGGTGGTTATATAAGTTTAATACACCCTAATGGGTGGAGAAATGTTAATGGTAAATTCAAGGAAACACAAAAACTTTTATTATCAAAAGATATTAAATATTTGGAAATGCATGACGAAAAAGACGGGAAAAAATATTTTAATGCTACAACATCTTTTGATTGGTATGTAATTAATAATGTAAACGTATTAAATGGTAATACCGAAATAATGGGTTGGGATGGTAACTCATCAGAACAATGTGTTAATAACTTAGAATTCATCCCTAATGGAATGTTTAATGAGATATTATTTTTAGTTGCTACTGAAGGAGAAGAGACTGTTGAGATATTATCGGAAAGTTCTTACCATACACAAAGAAATTTTATGTCCAAAACTCAAAATGAGGGATTTGTATATCCATGTGTTTATACAACCCTTAAAGATGATACTATAAACCTAATGTGGTCTGAGACTAATAGTAATGGACATTTCGGCATATCTAAACTAATATGGAGTAATGGTATGGCATCTTCATTACAAATAGACTTAGGTGGTCAATATGGTTTAACACAATTTGCCTATGCAATTGTGGATGAACCAGAAAATTTACATTTAATTAAAAAAGTTATGGAGAGTGATATTTTCCTTAAACTAATCAATAATTGCTATTTGAGTAATGGTGACAGATTTAATCGTAAAATTCTAGCAACCTTCCGTAAAGACTTTTGGAGATATTTTTTAGATGAAAATAATAATGTGATTGAACCAAACTATGATGTTGAACGAGTATAAAGAACATATAAGAAATAGGTCTTATATGTCAGGTGTTGAAAGAGATAAATTAAGGGTTAAAAAAACAGCAGAAGTTTTTACACCACAACACTTAGTAGTGGAGATGATAGATAAATTAGAAAATGAAAACCCTGAATTATTCACAGACCCAACAAAAACCTTTATTGATAATAGTTGTGGTGATGGTGAGTTCTTGGGTGAGGTTGTTATCCGAAAGATGGAGAAGAGTGGTTGTTTGTTAGAACAGGCATTAAGAACCACCTACGGTGTTGAACTGATGGAGGATAATGTGATTGAATGTAGAAAAAGATTAGTGGGGCCAAACCCGACACCGGAAATATTACAAATTGTTAAATCCAATATTGTCTGTCATGATGCTTTAACCTATGACTACTCATTTGAACTTGTAAGTGTTGATGTTGATGAGAACGGTCAGTATGTTATGTTTTAACACTACAAACTAATTAAATAAAAAAAGACCCTCACTATTGAAAGATTACCATATCCATTTTGGGTAAAAGAAGGTAATAAGAAAAAAGTAATAAGGTTGGTAAAACAATCTATAGAAGATAAATTAATACCAACTATTAATCAACTATTTGTCTTTTTGGGGGATATTCACTATAATTATTAAAAACATAAGTTTATGGTAAAAAAAATATTTCACGTTGCGGATTTACATTTCAGAACTTATAAGCGTATTGAGGAGTCTAGAGATGGATGTCAGAAGTTTGTTGAAGAAGCAAAAGAATACATAGAAGATAACAACCTAAAACATAATGAGTGTAGGGTTGTAATTGCTGGTGATATAGTTCACCAAAAGATAACCATATCCAATGAGTTATTTTCGCTTGTTAGTTGGTTTCTAAATGAATGTAGTAAATTATGTCCTGTGGTAATCATTGCAGGTAATCACGACTTATTGGAAAACAATAAAGACAGAATGGATAGTATTACTCCAATCATTGAGGCGATAAACAATAAAGAAGTCCATTACCTAAAAGAGAGTAAGTGTTATCCAGATGATAATATTGTTTGGTGTGTATATTCAATCTTTGAGGAAAATGAAAGACCTAATATTGAAGATGGTAGAAAAGAGTATGGTAAAGATAAAACTTATATTGGGTTATATCACGCACCTGTAAATGGGGCGTTAACTGCAATTGGTTATGAGTTTGAGGACTATAATGATTTGGAGCAATTTGAGGGTTGTGATATGGTTATTATGGGTGATATACATATGAGACAAAGTTTTGATCATGAAGGGATACCAATTAGTTATTCATCCTCAATGATACAACAAGACTTTGGTGAGAAGTTATATGAACACGGATACTTAATATGGGATGTTAAGGAAAGAAGTTTTACAGAACATAATATTGAATTAGATTATGGGTATTATGTATTTAAGATTACTTCATTAGATGATTTGGAAACAGAAACAGAAAAACTAATCAATGTTTAATGGAAATACCTAAGAAATTACAAGATGAGATGTGGGAGTATTGTAGAGCAAACAATATTACTAATGTAGATGAGTTCATGCATAAGATGATTACTAATGGATTCAATACAGAGAAATATGGTAATGCCCCATTCTCTCATAACTTAGAGCCAGAGATAATTGAGAAAGAGGTCATCAAAGAAGTTGTTAAGGAAGTAATTAAAGAGGTCCCTGTTGAGGTTATTAAGGAAGTTGAAAAGGTAGTAGAGAAGAAAGTAGAAGTACCTGTAGAAGTCATTAAAGAAGTACCTGTGGACAGAATAGTAGAGAAAGAAGTTATCAAAGAGGTAGTGGTTGAAAAAGAAGTTCCGGTAGAAGTTGTTAAAGAGATAGAAAAAATTGTAGAAAAAGAGATTTATGTAACAGATGATGAAACAATTACTGATTTAACGCATAAAATAAGTGACTTAGAAGACAAATTGGAATTAGAGGTTAAAACATCTAAAGAGTTGGATAAAGAAAAGAATACTTTATCTGATGAATTAGAGAAAAAGAAAGAAGAAGTAACCAAAATAAAAGAGGATCTAGCTGAAACTTTATTACTATTAAATGATATAACTAAAGACGAAAGGATAAAAGAGTTAGAGAATGAATTAGATAAATCCTCAAATTGGAGGGAATTACATCAAACTCAAAAAGAAGATATAGAAGTTGCTAATGAAGAAGTGGAAAAACTTAAAAAAGAAATTAGTAAATTAAAAAAACAAACTGATAAAAAGGTTGATGAGAAATATAAAACGTTTTGGGAAGATGAGGTAAAATCTCATAATAGAACAAAAGAAGAATTAGAAGAATTAAAAAAACCTAAAGCAAAACCAAAAAATACCAATGATAATGATGACATTTATGGTAGTGATGAAAAAGGTTGGTGGAGCGGTGGTTCTAACTTAATGGGAAAATAATAAGATGATGGAAAAAACTTTAACAAAGGTACACGTACCAGAGAAAGCAAATATAAGAGTAGATTGGGAAGACTATCCTGAGAATAGAACGGTTGAAGCAAAGAATAGGGTTAAATCATATTTCTCAAAGAAGTATGGGGTGCCTACAACTGCAATAAAGATAAACTTCATTCCTATTATTAAGAATAAGGAAGGTAAGGTAATTGACATTAGTGATGGTTTGATAGAAAACATAATGGATGAAAAATACCAAAGGAAGTTATTTGGTGAATGGTTAAAGAGAAATGATACTAAAGTAGACTTTAAGAGATTATGTAAATTAGATGATAAAATAAATGAAACTTTATTTAATGGTGAAGTAGAAGACTTTAGATATAGAAGATGGGAATTGAAAAATCTATGGATTGATAATTTCTTATCTTATGGTGATGATAATACATTAGACTATGGTAAGTTGAAAGGATTGAATATTGTTAAATCTGAACCAGCAAATCAGGGTGGTAAGACAGTATTCAGTATTGATGCTTTGTTATTCTTATTCTTTGGTAAAACAACAAAGACAGATGTTGCGCTTGAAAACTTCAATCAATATAGAAAAAAGAATGAAGTAACTGTTGGTGGTTTAATTACTATTGATGGTGAGGATTATATTATTGAAAGAAAAATTAAGAGAAAGGCTAAGAAAGCTGGTGGTTTTACTGCATCTAATAGTTTGGATTTCTATAAGTTACTAGCGGATGGTAATAGAGAAAACTTAGAGGGTGAACAAAGAAGAGAAACAGATAAACTAATTACAGAGACTATTGGTTCATTGAGTGACTTTATGACTACCATAGTAGCAACAGCAGGTAACTTAGAGAGTTTAATTGCAACCAAACCAACAGAGAGAGGTAGGTTACTTACTAAGTTTATTGGTTTAGAGGTAATAGAACAAAAAGAAGCAATCAATAAAAAGATGATGTCTGACTTTAAGTCTTCAATGAAGTCCAATATCTATAACCTAAAAGACTTAACTGATGATATAACAGAAGAAGGGGAAAACATTGTTACTTATAATGAAAGTATTGAAACAAGTAAGGTAGATTTAACTAATAAAGAGGGTGAGATAGACATTGCAACAAAGAAGAAAGATAAGTTACTTGCTCAAAAGGTAGATATTGATGATGAGATTGAGGAAGTAAACCCACAAACATTAGAAAAAGAGATAGAAGACTTATTAAAGAATGGTATTACTAAGAAAGAATCATTAGATGAAACTTTAGAGGTAATAAAAGAGATAGGTGAAGTAGATTTTGATGAAGATGAGTATAATGACTTAATTGATGATAAGAATGAGTTAAAAATATCTATTGGTGGAATAGAAAGAGACATTAAGACAAAACAATCACTAATTACAGAGATGAAAGAAGGTGAAATATGTTCTCTATGTAAACAACCACTAGCAGATGTAGACCATACAGAGCAAATTAAGGGCTTAGAAGTGGAAAAGAGTGTAAAAGAGAAGGAATTAGTAAAAGAAAACAAAGATTTAACCGATTTGTTAGGAAAAATTGGTATATTAGTAGAAACAAAAGAAAAATCAGACAAAAAAGATAAGTTAGAGTTAGTTAGAGATAGATTAGAAGTAGAGATGGAAGGACTAAGAGTAGACATAAAAGAAAACAAAGGGATTCTAAAAGCCTACCAAAGAAACATTAAGTCTATTGAGAGTAACAGAGAAGTTGAGAGTAAAGTATTAGGATATAACCAACTCTTATCTAACTTAAACGAAGAAAGAGATGAAATAAATAAAACAATCACTGATTTAGGTAATGAAATCAAAAATAGTGAGAATGTTATTAAGGAAAACAAAGAACTGATTAAGGCAATCAAAAAAGAAACAGATGTACTTAGAATTTTTGAGGTATATCACAAAATGATTGGTAAAAATGGAATATCTAAATTAGTTTTAACATCAGTAATTCCAATTATCAACTATGAGTTACAAAGATTAATAGATGATGTATGTGATTTTGAGTTGGAGTTGAGTATGAGTGATAAAAATGAAGTTGAGTTTCTAATTATTAAAAATGGAGTAGAAAAGAAGTTAAAGAGTGGTTCTGGTTTTGAGTCTACCGTAGCATCATTAGCACTTCGTTGTGTATTAGGAAGAATATCAACACTACCAAAACCAAATGTGATAGTATTTGATGAGGTTTTAGGTAAAGTTGCAGATGTCAATTTAGATAACGTTAAAATGTTCTTTGATAAAATAAAAACAATGTATGATATTATATTGTTTATCACACATAATCCAATTGCACAGGATTGGGCAGACAAAATAATTACTGTGACAAAGAAAGATGACATTTCGTCATTAAAAATAAATTAATTACCTTTGGGGTATGATAATTGTTAATTAAAAGTATTTATAAAATAGAGTGTTATGAATTTAAATTTAAGAGCGTATTGTTTAGTAGGGTTAGGTAATGTAAACAACTTAACTAAGATTTTAGAGAAACTATCAAATAGTGAAGTATCGTTTGTGAGTGGTACTGGTTTAATCATTGCGACATTTATGTCTGAAATGAATGTACTAGAATTAGAAGAAGAATTAAACAAAGAAGAAAAGTCATATATCGTATTTGAGATGACACCAGGTTTCTTCTCAGCAAACATTAGAGATGATAAGTTTCAAGATACGTTATTTGGAGGAAAAATTGATAACTCAGAGTTTTATCAGAACATACAAGACAGTTTAGACATCTTCAAACAGATGGATTTATTCAAAGACATCGAAGATATGAAAGAAGGAGATGAAAATGATTTTATGACTGTTATTGATTTTATGAAAAAATCGCACAAGAAAGAGGAAGTAGAACCGGATTTAGACGAGATTTTAGATAAAATTAGTAAAGTAGGATTTGAAAATCTAAGCGACAGAGAAAAAGTTTTGTTAGAGAAATATTCTAAAAAGTAATATTACTTTTGGATTATTACCAATAATTTCATAATTTAGTAAAACAAAAGGATTTTTATATGAACAACAGGTATATCAACACAAAAGAGGACAGCTTATCCATTTATCTAAAAGATGTAAGAAAAAGCGACACAATCACTGCAGAGAAAGAGATTGAATTGGCTAAAAGAATTCAAGAAGGTGATGAAATTGCACTTAATGAATTAGTAAATGCAAATCTTAGATTTGTAATAAAGGTGGCAAAAGATTACCAATATCAAGGGGTATCTTTAGCGGACTTAATATCTGAGGGTAACTATGGTTTAATAACTGCGGCACAGAAGTTCGACCACACAAAGGGATTTAGATTTATCTCTTACGCTGTTTGGTGGATTAAACAAGCAATCAAACATTGTTTGAATGAAAACTCCAGAACGGTTAGATTACCAGCAAATATGATAAACAAACTATCTAAACTTAGAAAAGAAGTAGATGAGTTTGAGAAAGAGAATGAAAGAGCTGCAACAGATAATGACTTTGATTATATTGAAGTCCCTTATTGTAACTCACTATCAACACCAATAAATGAAGATGGTGATGTATTAGGGGATATGTTACAAGATGATATCTTTAGTAGTCCAGATGAAATAGTATCTGAAGAAGAAAATATAAAGAAACAACTCCAAAAAGCAATGGATGGGTTGTCTGAAAGAGAACAAGATATTATATATTGTTATTTCGGAATAAATGGACAAGCATTGACTTTATCTCAAATAGGTGAAGACTATGATTTAACAAAAGAAAGAATTAGACAGATTAAGGAATCTGCAATTAGAAAGATTAGAAGTAATACAGATGGTGTTTTCGAATACCTAATGTAGTTTTGTTTTATAGTTGTTTAAGTAGAAGGGGGTATTTTTACCCCCTTTTTTTATACACTTTTTGTGAAAATAACATTATTATTTTTTAAGATATTTATATAAAAAGAATTAATTATGAAAAAAGTTATTGATTTTATTAAAAAGAATAAAGTATATGTTTTAGGGATATTATTTATATTCTTCTTTTTTAAGTCTTGTCAGAAATCAGTTTCTGTTGACAATTTAGAAAAATCTAATGTTGAGTTACAAGAGAAGGTTGATAGATATGAAGAGAAGATAGATAGTTTTCCTGAGATTTTAAGGAAAGAAAAATTATCCATTTATTTAAGTTTAGACGACACTATTTCTAGAGTTGATAGGGGTCCACAACTAATGCAATTACATAAAATGATAAAAGATAGTGTTAAGTCACTAAGAGATTAGTTATGAGAAAGGTTTGGAATTGGATTCTTGATAATCCTAATAGAAGTATGTTTTTAGTACCAATCCTATTGGTTGCTGCAATATCTATATCTCACGTTGTAACTTGGTATGAGATGGCAAACCCAATCAGTTGGGCAATTTATTTATCCATAGCAATTGAAGTTGGTGCAATGACAGCTCTAGTGGCAGCAACAAATAAGATTAGAGGTGGTGTATGGTTTATGTTTGGTTTAGTAACATTTATTCAGATGATAGGTAATATTTTCTATTCCTACTATCAAATAGATGAAACAAGTGAATTATTTAAGTCTTGGGTTGAATTGACTTCCCCAATATGGGAAATGGCAGGTACAACATCAACAATAGGTCTTAAAAGATGGTTGGCATTCTTAGAAGGTGGGTTATTACCACTTATTTCATTGACATCATTACATTTCTTTGTAACTTATGAGAAGGAAGACGAAGAAGAGGTAAAAAAAAAGATTAGTTTAGAACAAGATGTTGTAAAAAATACAATGGATAATCCAAACGAAGGTATATTACCGACAGAAATCAAAAAAGAGGAAGTTATAGAGGTAGTAGAAGTTGAAGAACCACCAATTAAGGTAGTTGGAAGTGCTGAACCTATGGAAAAGGAAGATGATACTGAAATTGAAGAATTAGTTGATGAAGATTACTTAGAGAATATTGAATCAGATTCTTATGAAGAAATAAAAATAGAAGAAATGAAAGAAACACCAATTGAAATAGAACCAGAAGAAGAGTTTGATGAATCTCACTCATTAGATTTGGTAATGAATCAGATGGTAGATGATTTATTGGAAGATGAATCGGTTGAAACAATAGAAGAATTAATGGATATATTAGAAGATGATACAATTGTTGAAGAAATTACTGATGTTGAGGAATCAAAAGACGAAGAAACATTAAAAGGAAGAGATGATGTTACAATCAATAATAAGCCACCTAAAAGAAAAATGGGTATTGATAGAATTAAGTAATGGTTATTGATGATAAGTCATATGAATTAGGAGAAGGTAACTTCTACGATAAACAATTTGAGAAGAATAGGGTAGTAATTGGTAATACCAACAACACAGGGATGAATCATGTCTATGGTTGGAAACATAGGTTGTTAGGTGAATATAAGAAAACTTCTACATTTACAATAGATATAAAAGGAAATATATATCAACACTTTGACCCATCATACTATTCAGATTTTGTTGGGGACAAATCAATAGATAAAAAATCAATCACAATCAGTTTAGAAAATCAAGGTTGGTTAGAAAAAGACATATTAAGAGATAAATATTATGATTGGGTAGGTAACCCATATAAGAGAAGAGTTAAGGTTTATGAAAAGAGATGGAGAGGACAAACTT
>WLWH01002170.1_pt1 | contig 11416 bp, 9 predicted proteins | sample 6712741 | NCBI WGS metagenome assembly WLWH01 (sample SAMN12718694, study PRJNA515312) | sponge metagenome | isolation source: marine sponge | host: Mycale hentscheli | place: New Zealand: South Island, Marlborough, Capsize Point | collected 2003-05-01 | reverse complement strand
GCTACAAGAGAACCTTAATGCTAATAATTATAGAATATCAAACCTCGGAACGGCCACACAGCTTAATGATGCTATAAGTTTATCACAAGCTAATCAAACATATTTGGCAAGAACTGGCGGCAGTATGACAGGCAATATATTTATGGGAGGTAATTTAATATCAGACGTAGGAAATGCGATAAGTAATAATGATGCAGTTAATAAACAATATGTAGATGACAACACGATAGCAAAACCAATTGATGAAAATTTAAATATGAATTCATTTAAAATAACCAACGTAGCGGCGCCAGTAGATACAAGTGATGCAGTTAATAAATCATATTTTGATAATAACGCTGTACAAAACCCTCTGGCATCAAATTTAAGTTGTGGTACTTTTGAGATTAACGAGATAACATCATTGAGGGCAAAACCAGGATCACCACTACAAATAAAACTAAATCCTACATCTATCCTGTCTATTACTGGCAATTATGTCACAATGGGTTTACAACGTATTTTAAATTTAGGCACTCCTTTATTAGATACCGACGCCGCAACAAAATCATATGTAGATAACCTTGTAGGAAATCCCGGAAAGTTGAAATATATTAATAATATTTCGGATCTTCCAACACCCTTATTTATTGATGGCGAAACTAGGTATTTCATACCTACTGGTACCACTTGGTATTTTACTGAGGACATAACTTTAGAGTATGGTTTTAATATGGTAAACAAAACAGAGATCCAAGGCAATCAAAATGTTACAATAACATTTGATGAATCAACAAGAAATATTACAGGGTTCTACTCTAGAACAGGAAATATTACTATAGCTAACATTACTATATTCAATGGTGGTGGACATGATACAGGTTTTGGGGATCCTACTAATACCAGTAAAGGACTATTTGATTGTATTGATACATTGAAAGCATATAGATTTAGATTATTAAATACTAATATTATTAGTCCGCGCCGATTAGGACAAGTAAGAGGATACGGAACATTAAATATTAATAATAATTTTATGAACGGTGGGGGAGCGTTTAATAATTGGTATAATGTTGTTGTATCGACTGCTAATAATTTTTTTGAAGGTTACCCTTATTCATTTGCAGGTAGTGGCAATGATGTTCTATTAAAAGCTATTACAAATGGTTCAGGGACCTTAACAGGAGTTAATATGTATTCAAGAGGGAATAATGTTGTAGTACCTGCTACAATTACAGTAGATGATGATAATGGTTATGATACTAAAGGGCAATACTTACAAAATCCAAGTGTACCAGGCAATTTATGGGGTGCATATTCTTCTTTAAATGACACTCATTTTTTCGTTGGTTATCCTGATACAACGTTAGGCCGGAATTATGTAGATATATATGAAAAACAAGGAGATGGCACGTATTCATTTCTACAAGCTCCTTTTGATGGTTCTGGGTCATCATCGTTGAGTATTGCATCAGTATGCTCTGAGACTGGATTATTATATTATAGACATGAAGACCAACTTGGTACATTTATTGAAATATCGGCTTTTCAATTAGGCGCAAATCCGTCTTTTCCAACTAACTATACATTTATCGGTAAAGTGGGAGCAAGTGCTTCATTAAATAGATTTGCTGAGAGTCTTGCATGTTATACTGATACTGCCACATCTAATAGATATGTATTAGTAGGTGAGCCCGTTGCTGCTGTTGGTAATAGTAACTGTTATTTATATGTACAACCCGGCGGCGTTGGTGCATTTCAATTAGATTTTACCTATACTGGCATTAATGTATCTGACTTTGGTACATCTTTATCTATAACTAAAGATTTAGTATGTATAAATAATTTAGGCAATAAATCTGTTAGTATATATCCGGATTTTATTAATACTGAAATAGTAATAAAACCAACAGATAGAAAGAGTTATGGAACGTGGGGCGAAGTTGTTGATATTTCATATAATTCAACATTTAATGAAGTAAGAATAGCAATAGCAGAACCCGATCGGTTATCAGGCATTACGAGCGGTGGCACTGTATATAATATTATAACTGGTGGTGTATATATATATTATTATGATGTAGCAACACAAACAATAAAAGAAAATAAAACACAGATAATAGAATATCCAGAATCTTTAACAAATGCAATTATATCTGGTTTATCATTTGCAATGGGCTCAAGTTTAGAATTTAATAAAAATGATAATGCCGATACTTTGATTGTAGGAGCACCACTGTACAATACAGGGCAAGGATGTATATTAATATATAAATTTAAAACATCTAATAATAGCGAGAATGGACAATTCTTTCTAGGTCAGATATTATTCGGGTCCGGTCTTGATTCCTACGGGGAAACGGTTAAAGGATCGAATGATAACTTTTTAGTATATGACCAAAATTTATCTTTTGGACGTGTCAATATATTAAAACAAGGAGAAAACAAAGCTACGGGGAGTATTAATATTAATTTAGTATCAAATGAGCAATTAGGTAGATTAACCATGTCAGGATTAGAAATCCAAGACGGTTTAAGTTTAGAGTTTAACAATAATAAAGTTGTTTTATTTGCTGGCGCTCGAGATCCTTTCGCTGATGGTTCATTATTATATTTTAGCGAACCACAATTAACAGGCATAAACGCTGTAACTATATCGGGTAATATATTTCATCCTAGAAATTTAGAAACAGGTATAAATATTAATAAAAATAATATCACACAACTGGCAACAATAAGTTCTAATACTTTTATTAGAACTGGTGGTGTCGCTCCATTAATTAAATATCAAGACTCCGATACTATTAATACATATAATCATCCAAGTGTGCAAAAATTTGAAATATCGAGCAATGCTGGTATTATTGATAGCACACCATTATTAAGAAATATATATGGACTAAGTGACGATATATCTTCAGCAACATGGACAAATATAATATATACAAATCCTGAAGTTAATGGCATATTTGATTCATCTAAAAGATTTGCTTTAGAGTGTAGATTAGACACAACTACAGACCCTCAAATAGGTGATTATATACGACAAACACCAGCAGGCCAACCATCAAGAAAAGCATTGATAGTAGGAAAAGAAGAGAAAGTAAATGGTAATTATCAAATTATTTATCTTACAGATTTTACTGATGTATTTTATAATGATATTAATGTCGATATTATTGATGTTGATAATAATCTTATATCTACTGCTACTAATTTTTACCTAGGCGACACGATAGCACAACCATCATATATATATGTATATATAGATAAAGATCCGTTAGATATGAAAGTTAGTGCTGTATTAAGTTATACAGATGATGGAAAAGACAAAACGAAGGCCTTTCGTATTAATTTTGCTGATGATGGTATTAATTATTTAAATGATGATAGTTTAGTTATTTATCATGTAAACGCTAAGCAAGATCCAGACAGAACAAGCGTAACTATATTGGATTCATTCACGTTTAAGTTTGGTAGTAAGTTTAAAATAGAAACACAATATATCGATGTTACAACATACAGAATTGTTGAAGGTATAGTTAGCGCTAAATAATATTACTATATATTATATATTATATATTACCTTCGCCTGTTTTTTTTAGGTATCTGTATCGGTGGTGATGGTTGATGTAGACAAAATAATTGATCTTCCGTTTCTTTTTCTAGTTGTTCATGGTTCGCTAACCTTTGAACCACTTCATATATAGATTCAAGTGAATCATTTCTTTTATGATGTTTTAATACCCTTTTTTTTACTGGTACTTTTTGGTCTAGATGACTATCATCTTCTTTATAAACATTTGGCACACATTTATTAAGTTTAATCTTAGTGGCTATCCTTCTTATTTGTTTATTTAATTCATAATTTTTAGTGTGTGATTTATACATTAAATCTTTATCTTCGTCGGTTTGGATTTCTTTTGATAACTTTTTTATCTCAATGACAACATTATCATCTAAAACTTCTTTTATTTCTTCTGTGTATCCAAAAATATATGAAAACATTATAATATAGATATATAAATTATTTTATATATATATAATATAGATATGAATATTGAACAATTAAAAAATATCAATAATCAAAGGGAAATGATTAACCCGCCAAATAATCTTCCAAGCGGTAAAGAATTTACAAGAGAATCAAACAACAGTAAATTAAATATAGTAAGAACTAATATATATGATCCGCGGCAAATTGTAGATGAATCGTTTGAAATAGAAGAAAACAGATTGAACAATTATATACAAAATAAAATAAATTTTAAGAATGCTGTTAGGAATGGTACATTCAATCTCAATAATGATTTCGAAAGTATGGCCATGGAGCATACCAGTTTAGGCAATGATTTTTCAGGTAATTTATATGGCAAACTTGCAGAAAGTAAAACAGGTGCAACAGCATTTCAAACCGTTACGAGTGATGGGATGAATAATGTTATATCTAGTAATAGAGCTTCACAACTATATAGAAACGACCAAATCACCCCACAAAGTGCTTTGGCAGATGAAGTGGTAAAGGGAATAGTAAATACACTACAAGCAAAATCAGGGGTAAATCCAATGTCAAAAGCAGTTTTAGCAGAATCAAGATTGTAAATGTTATTTATATAGCAGTATATTATTGTTTTTTAACATAAGTTACAAAAAAAATAATAATACCAATAACAACAATTTACTCTTTTAAATTCTTTATCAAAATCAGTATAATCTTCTGAATAACCATCTGAATCAGAAACAATAATATATTTTTTTTCTGACATTATTTAATATATAAAAATAATATAAAATTTTTATATATAGTAATATTATATATAATGACTGAAGTTAATCAAGATATGCAAGAAGGACTCATGAGAGTTAATCAACTTGCTTACGAATTCCCCGCACAATTAAGTGTATCTACTAGACGACACAGAGTAACCAATTATTTCCAACGTAATACGTACAACCCGAATGAAACCATGGTTTTAGATTCTCAAACTGGTTCCGCTTTTGTTTGTGGCCCTGATTCTTATCTATCTTTCCTTTTTACTCCTAGCGATGGAGGATCTTTTGGTTCTGGTTCTGCCTTAAATCTCTTCGAAACTGTTAGAGTTAAAACACGTGGTGGGCAAGAATTAAACAGAATTGAAAACTTTAATGTTCTTGCTGCTAAGCATGCTAAATGGACTAAGAGCAACGATTGGGCAGTAAGTGAAGCACAGTCTGTTGGATTTGTTGGCGGTGATATTCATTCGCTTAGCTCTGGTATTGCTTATCGCTATACTATTCCGCTTAAATACCTTGCCCCTATCTTTGCACAATCTAAACTCCTCCCGCCTCAGTTGTGTGAAGGATTACGCATTGAACTCCAGTTAGAATCGAGTAATACTGCTAGAGAAGGCGCTGCAGGCACCTACACTATTACACAACCGCAAATCCTCTTCGATGCTACTACTATCGCTGATGCTTTTGCCCGTAGAATTGGTGAACTTGCTGCCACTCAGGGTTTAAATATTATGTATTCTAACTTTTATTCTAATCAGGTAAGCGGGTCTGCTGGTCAAACTTCTTTTAATTATGATATTAAAAAAGCTGCTTCTAAATGTATGAGACTTTGGACTATAAGCCGTGATAATGCAAAAGTTAATAGTGCTGCTGATGATAGTCTTGGTGCCCTTCCTATGGATTATACTTCAGTATCTTCACATATTGGTTCTGATTATATTCCAAATGTTCCTATTCGTGTAAGTGGTTATGTTGTAACTAGTGCAACTGGTGGTGTTAACAATAAAAATACAGGTTTAATATCTGAATTATATTATCATACCTTATCTGCCGTATCTGACAATGAGCGCCCCTGCTATCCTTCCGTAGGTTTAAAAGCTATGAGCCATGATGATGCTAATATTCGCGATTCTGTACTTGTATTTAGTTATAACAAATCTACGCTTGATAATCTAAGTGGTTATAGTGTAAATAATTCACGAGCACTTATTGTAGATCTCGAATGTGATACTATTGTTAATGGTGCTGGCACTGTTCGTCGTATTGATAACTGGATGGAACATTTGAGAAATGTTCGTATATTTGCCAACCAAAGTGTTATCAGTGATTAAAATAATATTAATTATATTTATATATAGAATATATTATGATACATTTTATGTATAATAATATTAATCTTTTATATATCATATTATGATACATAATATTATATATTCAAATAATATTCTATTCTTTAATTTCTTCTGTATCACATTTAAAAATACTCTTAATTTCTTCTGTGCTTGTTCTTTTCGGTTCTTCTTCTTCTTTTTCTTCTTCGTATGTACTAGCCCATTTTAAAAGTTCTGTAAGTTGTTCATCTGATAAAGGCAATTTTGCCAGAAATATCATATCTTGATTAGTTAATTTACCCGACATTATATAATATAGATTTATATATTATATTTCTTATTTTTTTATATAGTTATATTATATATAGTGATTATGTCTGAATCAGTTGCAAAAAACATTTTTAGGGATACATATCGAGATTTTAGAAAAAAAGTATTAGGTAATAAAAATTTAATATATAATCCGTCTTTTGAGGATAGTGATGAATATAAAGAGCTTTATAATAACGGGGAACGAAGAACAAAATTATATGAATATATGTTGGATGTGTTAAAACAATATGATGAAAGTGTTAGTATATCGCGATGGAGGTCCAGGGCGCCAGTTTGGGAAACTGGAACTAATGAAGAAATTAATAGAGAAGCGGATAGACATCCAGATATACGTATTATATTTAATGTTCCAGCATATTTATCTGCAAATCCCGAAGGGGCTAGAAACTATTTGAGAGAACTACTTGAAAGAAATAGGGAAACCATTGAGAAAGAAGAAGATGAAAGAAAGAGACTAGAAGACGAACAAGAACAAAAATTAAGGGAACAACAAGAATTTAAAAAGAAAGAGGATGATGATCTGCGTGAAAGAATTAAAGAATCACAAGAGAAAGCAAAAGTCAGAAAGAAAGCAACAATCGCAAAAATGTTGGAAACTAGAGCAAGAAACAAGGCGGCGAAAGAAGCAAAAAAAGCAGCAGAAGAAGAAAAAAAGGAAGAACAGCTCAGAGGATCAAAAAGAATGAGAGATATAACTCCTGGTGAGAGTATCTTAAAACGAAAACGACTAACAGAGGAACAAAAAAAAGTGGCAAAAGAATTAAAAGAAGCAAAAGAGAAACTCCAAAAACTTGACTCAATCGGAAAAGAAAAGGTTCAGACATTACTAGAAAAAATAGAGGAAGCACAAGAACAAAAGGAAACAGATGAAGAAGAAGAAGAGCCTGATGAAAATATAATAGACCTTAAAACATCATTTATACCAGTTGAAACACTCATGGGTGCAAACGTTGATACTAGTCGAGATGAGAAGAAAGCAAAGACAGTACAGGAAATGAAAAAAGACCTAGAACGAAAAAAAATGGAATTAGAACAAAAAAAAGCGGAATTAGAACAAAAAAAAGCGGAATTAGAACAAGGGAAAATAGAAAAATTAAATTTTAAAGATTTAACATTTGAGCAAAAAAATAACAGAATAATGGAAGTAACAGGACGATTAAGATTTGAATTAGAGGCAAGTGGTTTTTCGTTAGATGAAATAAACGCTTTTTATACAGGAATATTAGAAGAAAAAGAAAGAAAAGAAATTAATGGTGAGATTACAAGAATAATGAGAGAGAATGATTTAGGCATGACAGCACAGCAGTATAAAAGAATAACATCAAAATCACAGGCGTTGAAAAGAAGTAAAAATGTCGCTAATAATTTATCAGGTGCTATAGGTCTTGAAAGAAAAAATGACCAAACACCGTCGGAATTTATTGATGATGTTTCTAATACTACTAATCTCTTGGCTCAAGGAATGTCTCCTAGTATGTCAGCGGCAGAACAAAAAGCACAATTATACAATAATTTTGAATCCGTAAGCGATAGAATTGTACGGGAAGCGGGAGATTTAAGATATTCTAGGGTTATTTACGATCTTATGAGACAAAACGGAGTAACAAATACAATAAGGGATATATCTAGTGTAATATTTCCTGTTGTAGCATTAACCGCATCAGGATATAGACAAACAGTTAGAAAAAGATTAGGTAATGCCTTCGCAAATCCTTTATATATATCACAAAACCTAATTCAAAGAGGTTATAGAAATCTAGCCAGATTTTTTGGTAATGAAACTGATACTACACCAGAAGAACCAGAAGAACCAGATGATGAACCAGAAAGAAAACAACCGCTCACAGATAGTCGAGGTATTAGAATTACGGATTCTGAAGATGTTTTAGATTTTAGGGAAGAATCACAAATGCCTAGATTTACCAGAGAAGAGGCAGCAAGGGCAAAAGAACAAGTAAAAAATGTTGGAGTAGGTGCAGCCGCTATAGCTGCAGGGGTTCAAGCATTAAGAGGGGGAGAAGAACCTATAACAACTAAACCAGTATCTTCTGTTATAGATAATAGACCATTAACTATAACAAGAGAGAAAATCACAGGCAAACAAACGGGACAACGTTCTGAAGGTGGTAAGCGAAAATATTCACCACAATTTATATATCCTGATGATGAAATACTTGAACCTACAGAAAAACAACTATCAAGAAATGAATATAATCTTGCTAAATTTGATTTTATAAATCCTGATAATGTTGGAGGTAATAATAGTAATGGTGATAATCCATTATATAAAGCAAATGATACTGAACTTGCTATTCGTTATTTTGATTGGAAGAATATGGTCATAGAAAAAGAAAATGAATTTGTAAAACAATTACCGCCAAAAGTTTCTGATAGAATTAAAAAGCAATTTAGAAGATCATTTGTAGAACCAGCAGAACCTAAACAGACAAGATTAAATTATATGATACATGACGATACCCAGTTTGCACCGTTTAACAGTCCATATAGTGAAATGACTGAAAATACTGGCACAAATCCATTTATACAAACTAGTGTATTATATGGTTCAGTACCATAAAATATTATATATAGTAATAATATATAATAATGTCAGATAGTGAAATTGATATTGAAGAATATAAGAAACTTGTAGCACCACCATCACCAAAACCCAAGAAACCCAAGAAACCTAAAGCAAAAGAGAAAAATAAATGGATGAAACATGTTCAAGAATACAGGAAAGAACATCCAGATGTTAAATATATTGACTGCTTAAAACAAGCTAAACTTACATATAATAAAAATTAATATATGAATGTATATTATTATGAATATAAATTATAAATTAATTAATGGAATGGTCGGAAGGTTAATATCACATTGTTATTGTTCTATAACTTTTAATAAAGTAATCAAAGTTTATATGTATAGAGGATTAATAGAATATGTTGTAGGTAATGGTATTATAGGTAATAGTTTATCCAGTTATATTATAATTAACTATTGTTAACATTATGTTTTCTTTTTGTATGTGAAAGTAAATGTGTATATAATTGATTTCTACATGATTTTAATTTTTTATCACAGGTTAAACATTTAATATAAACTCTTGCTTTGGGGTCTGTATTCTTAAGAATGTCTATATGATTGTATTTTTCTAATAATTTATCATTAATATACATGTGACGACCTTTTGTATAAAAGTCTATATGAATATCATCATTGTTTTTGTGTTTCCTAACACATTTTTTACATATAACAATAAAATCTGTTTTATCTTTTTTTAAATGTTTATAATTTTCTTTATATTGTGAATCTATTAATACTTTACAATATTTACAACAATAAAAATTTATTCCAGACATTATATATATATGTAATATATAGATAATTAAATTACAATAAATTAAAAGCATCATGTATATCCTGTTCTTCTTTGCTTAACGTTTTTTCTTTTTTTGGTTTACTACCTTTTTTCTTTACTATTTTTGGTGTCTGTTTTACTACATTATTCTGTTCTTGGAGTTGTTTCTTTAATTCTTCGAGTTGTTGTTTTAATTGTTCATTTTCTTGTTTTATTTGTTCATTCTCAAGTAATACTTTTTTGTGTTCAGTGCTACTAACCCCATGATAATTAACAGATCTTGATAAATTTTCATCTTTTGATTCTTTTACTCTTACGCCATAATATACGCCACGAATACCGTTTTTATATCTGTATTGAGAACTATATAACAAATCTTTATCTTTAAGGGCACTCAATAAAACTGTAGGTGACATATGCTTTTTAGGGTAAATATCGCGAAATAATTCTAACATACCATCTTTTGAAATTCGGTCTTTATCGTTTCCAGTAATAACTAAATGACCATCTATAAAATCTTGGAATGTGTCATTTGTCATTACAATCTCATCTTTTGCTTTGTCAAAATCTTCTGGCCATTCTGATAGATTATATATACCATTGAGATATTTATTCGCATAATCAATAACAATATGAACAATCGCATCTAATATCCCTTTATCTTCTCCTATTTTTCGTGTTAGTTGGTTATCTCTATAATAAATATTTTTTGACTCATCGATATCTGCTTTTGTCTCTGTAAAATATGATGAATGTTTTAATGCTTTAATACGAGATTTAACGCCTGTATCTTGATGCATGTTCGGTAGTTCATTTGCGGTAATAATTGCGACACTGTTATGTCTAACATCGTTAATACCATCTTTATATAATGATGTTGTCTGCATAGCACCCTCGCAGAATTTTTTAAAGAAAGATGTATCAACTGCTGAGTTCTTAAGTTCATTAACCCAAGAAATACGAATATTCGGAGATTTCAAAAATTGGTTTAAAGTTTTATTAACTGTTTTGCTTCCCCTATCAAAAAAATCGCTTTGAAATTCCATTACATACGATTTAGTGAATGCTGAAGATAACATCTTCATTAATACAGATTTACCCGCCTGAGATTTACCCAATAAGAATAAAGAAAACCTTTCATCTACAATCTGACCACTAAAAGCACATCCAATCACTCTAAATATTTGTTCTCTGTTTTCGTCTTTTGGGTATATCTGTTTTAATACATTGTGAACATACTCAATATTTTTGGTTTTTGCTTTTTTATATTTTCTGTTGATACATTCTAATACATAGTTTGGCCTTTTGCGTTCATGAAACTTTTTATCAGTAATGTCTAAATATCCATTCTTAAAGTGAATATGATTTGGATCACCAGCAATATTAACATTCATTCTAATATAACAATATACCTGTGGGAGAATTGTTTTCATACCACTGTTTGTAGTCATATTTGTAAATTGTTTTTTATATGTTAATTCTATGATTTTCCGTTCTTGTTCTGTTAATTTATCGTAAGAATCACTTACTAATTCAAGAATCTTTGTTAATACATAATTATCTTGTTCTTTATTTGGTTGAGTGTTGTGTATGTTATTATTTATAACAATTGAATGAGGTGTTAATGTGGATGTTT
>WLWH01002168.1_pt1 | contig 11419 bp, 14 predicted proteins | sample 6712741 | NCBI WGS metagenome assembly WLWH01 (sample SAMN12718694, study PRJNA515312) | sponge metagenome | isolation source: marine sponge | host: Mycale hentscheli | place: New Zealand: South Island, Marlborough, Capsize Point | collected 2003-05-01 | reverse complement strand
ATGATTTGGATGAGTCGTTGCTTTGTAATATTCATTTTGGAGGTTCCTTATAAGTCTTCGGTATAAATAGTTTAGTTGTGAGTGTTTTTCACTTCTCGGATGATATTTCTAAGATTTTCAATAGAAAGATATTCATTCAAAGACTTTTCAATGTCAAAAAGAGATGCCATTAGCCTCAGACTCTTTTCGTTTTGCTTTTCAAGCTTGGAAAGTTTATCCTCTCCATCAAATCCTTTTTTCGCAATCATATTTCTTTTTTTGTCTATTGTTCCGCCAAGTTTCGCCTCAAATGACGATAATACGCTCCCAAGTAGTTCTTTTTTGGAGAAATTGTCCATATTTGCCTCTAATGTGGACGCTAAACCGACAATTCCCTTACCAATGTCCGAGATTCTAACAGCATCTTTATCCCATCCTGAGTAGCGTTTCAGCATAGGCGAGGCTTCAAAATCATCTGATCCGATAATATATCCAGCAATATCCATAAGAAAGTTCTGAGGATCTACAGAAACAGAGTTTATAATAACATCTTTGCGGACACGAGAAGTGACTCTCTCTCCATTTTTAGTTCTCGCCAGCACTCCTTCTGTCCCAACAGTCAAAACAAGAGCATCTCCGAGAGCAGCATAAAGATTTCCAGTGATATATCCCTTCAATCCTCTCTCAGAACTATAGCGAGACTTCATCCAGTTGGAATACTTAGGGAAGGTTACGATAGCGTCAACCTGAACGTGTTCTCCATTAGGGAGTTCTACGACAACCATAGGACTGGTTACTGCCTTTACTTCCTTCGGAGAGTTCGGAGACTCAAAGAAGTCTTGCATGAGTTGTCCATACTCTCTCTTAATTTTATTCTCTTCTCGGCGTCTCTCAGTCTCGTCACCAGAGAAGTCGGAGGGAAATGGGAACTGGACTAGGTAGTCAACGTCTCCATATATTACATCAGGCGTTCCATATACCCTCTCAAGTTCGTCAGGCTCCTCTGTACTGTCCTGTTCAAAATAGGATGTAGAACCGACTGCCTTTATTGGTTGAACGGATTCTAGCCCCTGTGAGGATAGTGATTTGTTCCAAGCGGAGATTGCTTGTAAGTAAACCTTGTTCGACTGAGAGACGACATTCGGCGTCAGCTTGGTTCCGCTTGTGAGTTCTGGTGCTAAAAGTCCGCCCATTTATCATCCTTTCTATTGCTATAGTAATGTAACCCGTTAGGTATCGTTTGTCAAGTTATTTTATTCATTAAACCAAGGAGAATTTGTAACGATGATGCAGCCAAAATTACTAGCATTCTCGTAGTGCCATCCCATTCCGCTCTCTCCAATGATATTTTTTACTATTCTCTGCATAGGCTCGGATTTTCCAGTAATCACTTTGACGGGCAAATCGTTACTAAATAAAAATTTATATACAAGCACCTCTACTTCCTCATGTCTTATTCCGTGCAAGTCAAGTCGTTTCATTTTCTAACCTCGTTACTTTATGTAAATGACGCCTTTGTGGGCTACTTAGAATGTTTGTCTGCCACTGATTGACTTGCCCAAGCTTCGGGCTTTATTTTATACGTGAATCCTGATGACTCTGCATAGCCCGTTAGCATCTTGCAGAATCTGCTTGTTCCATTGCCTGCGTCGGCAGATGATATATCTAAATGCAACTCTATTTGAGCTTGAGGCACTTCATTCGAAACGCTTAAAGCCAATTCCACTGTGTTTTGGACTTCTGCTAAGATTCGAGTCACAAGAACTGGAAATTCTCCTCTATTGTGATATGTCCTGCGATACAGATACTGTCCGCCCTTTTGATCGTGGGCTCCATGAAAGCAAATGGCTGTTGCGAATACGCAGCGATTTCTCTCGACAAAACTATCTGTCCCTAAATATGTTCGCCCACCATTGTTTGAATGTTTTCGGACTTGTTCTATAACTTCTTCATAAGAAATTTCATTTCCATTTGGAGTTTTCCAAACGCTGTCTATCATTTGTCCATCCAATACTGTCATCTTACGACATATATCCTAATTGGAGCCTATAAATATAATTTCTTCCATTGGAATCATAAAATAATTCACACCGTCGTGAGCCAACACTCTTCCCATACTGTCAAGTTCCATGTCGGGAGAGACAGAGACTTCTGATCCTCTAGCTACTTTTACAAACTCTTTAGTGGTTGGATTATAAAAATAAGCAGGACCAGAACCCGAAATCAACTTACACTTGGATGGTTGTGCATTTTTTAGTCGAACTTCAAGCTCTTTGACATATGATGAAAGAAATGCGGAGATTATTGCTGAATCCATATTTTTAGCTTTATTCAATAAGGCTTCGCTGTCAATGTAGGGATAAATATCATAATTCTCTCCCGTATTGTAAGCTTCGGCTATTTGCTCTTCAATGTATTCCGCTAATCGTTCCTCTGCAAGAACTTCGTTTATATCAAAGACGTCTTCACTGTCTCCCTCTGGGATGTTTTCGTCATCACTGGACATTGTATAGTCATTACCAAGTAAGGGTTAAAGGATTTAGACTAAAGAGTCTCAATCCTATACCTAACTATACACTAAAATCCGAAAGTTATAAAATAATTTATTTTACTCAGCTACTGCATTCTTGTCGCTTACCTTCCTGCGCCAATCATAATCGTACCCTGGACGAGTCTCAAAAAGCTCATCTGGTGAAAAATCACTTGGTATACCGACTTTATTTCCAATCGCTGACGCGGAAGGTGTCATATCAGCAAGAGACGCTCTCGTCCTTGCTTGCGAAATAGCTACGGCAGACGCCTGTCCGCAGTCTAAACAGGTATGATATCCTAATTCTAGTCGTTTATCCGAATATTCTTCTTCACATGTAATACAAGCTGCCATTTTTCTCTCTCTTTTTATTATTTGTTGTTATTTGTTAAGTTTTCTAAACTTTCTTTTATACTGTTGCTAATATCTCCTCTCGATACTAGTCTCATCGCCGTTGAATCAATAATTTTTGTCTTTATTCCGCCTTTTTGTCCAAAACAATAAACTCTAAACTGAACAAGCTTGTATGGTTTGTCTGAAACCACTGTCATCCATAATTCTGCGTCTGGTTCCCATGATAATATCTCTTTTGATGTCACAATGCCCAAACAGACGCTCTCTTTTGTTAAAAGTTCTTCAATTTTCACCTCAGAGGAGGAAAAATCCGAAAATTCATCATTTTTATGTCCAAAAGAGTCAGATAAGTCGTAACAAGAGTATTGCTTTACTAAAACCAAGTCACCTTTGTTGAATTTATCATCTTCTTCTCTTATTATCCAATCTTTTTTCATTTCAAAATGATTCATTTGCAGTTTTCATGTCATAAATACATGCAAAATAGCTAAAAGGAATATTATTTCACATCATTTTGTTTTCTTATTAGTAATGTAACGCGGCAGGCGGGGTTTGTCAAGGAAAAAGTTGAAATTATTTATCCTTTTAGGAACTTTTTCCAGCTTCCAACCACTCTTGACGCTTCTTGCAACGATTTGTCGCCATTACTGCTGCGCAATATGGCTGCGGACGCCGCTTCAATAGCTTCCGATATCGTATTTATGTGGAAAATAACAGATTCTGTAACCACTATGGCGCGGACATCACTGTCTGGCGTTAGATGACCAAACATCATAGCGAGTTCCACATACTTTCCATCATCGTATACCGTTACGTCTAATTTAAGCGGTGGAACTGTGCCCGTTTCTTTGGAACTATCTAAAAAACGAGAGATACCCCTTACCATAACCCTGTTGAGCGCTTTTGAAAAGTCTTTACTGCTTGCTGCCCGCATTACATCTTCGGAAGAAAGGTTCTGGAGAGTAAGAGAAGTCAAATCTATATCGGCAACAAGTTCTACGAATCCGCCATTGTTGGAATTGATTATAGATACATTTCTTTCCCAGACACTATGTTCAGAATCTTTTGGTGGACTATTGACATAGTTCAAGAACTCTCCGCCATTTAGTGCTCCGCCTAACATAAGGTTGCGCTTAACATATCCTATTAGCTCAGGCGATCTCCGAAGCTTTTCAACTTGTCTGACAAACTCCTCCAAAGCTCCATATATCCAGAGGTTGAGACTGTGACTCTCATTGCTGCCAAATACCATTTCAATACGAACTTGATTTCCTTCAAACCACGGATGCTCAACTTTCCTTATAATAACTTCTTCTGATGATGCTTTCTTTACATAATCTTGAACTCTTCCTTTGGCGGCACGGAAGAAGTTACGAGGATTGTGAGGAGCATTTCCTCCTTTGACAGATTCTCCACCATGGAAATATAAGTCGCCGTTATGATTATCTTGAGCATTGTCAAATGTAAAAGGCATGTGACATACGACAACGTATCTGCCCTGCCCCGTTCCCTCAAGATATGAATACTTCTCCCCCCAAGTTGAATTTTCATTAAAATAATTTATCGTCTCGTCCATTTCGAGACGTTGTTCATAGTCAGGCGCTAATCTTCCAGATAATTCAATCGCATCCTCAGTCTCAGTATTTGTTCGTATCATCCCTTCGTATTCCAAATCTTTGCCCGCAATGGAATCCAAATATGTCTTGAGCAAGTTCGCCCTACTGTTATCGGAATAATTTCCGCCAAAAAATGTGAACCCATCAAGCCAGACGAAACCCTTCTCCCTTGCGGAAGCAAGAATTTTTTCATCAGCATTGGGTTGAACAGACTTAACCCATTCGTTCAAAGCTTCGCGCAAGCCACTTCCAGAGCCTCCATAGACTGCTTCTTCAGGAACCATTAAGTCGATAGGCTCAGGATTATCTTCCCTATGATCAAGCCATCTTGCCAGCCTTATCCTAATCCGCGAGACGGGATTGATGAGATCCTCGCCGCTAAATTTATTACTTCCAGCTTCCCCACGCTCACCACTCGCCAAAAACTTATCGCTAAATATTTCTCCATCTTGTATCTTTGCCTCGAACTCGCTTGCATCTGCATTGCGATCTACGCCAGTAAGCGCAGCTAAATCCTTGTCCGCTACAACATAAGCGATAGCACCTTCACCATAAGCTTCAGCTATGGCGCATTGCCAGTATGAACCACCACCTTCATCACCAATAGAAGCAGGGGAATGACAGCTTTGGATATTCTTGAAGTCGCTCATGCGAAACACATCAATTGGACTTCTTGACACAATGAGCTTGTAGGCTCCGACGATATCGCCTGCCTTCTGTTGCCATAGCTTTTGCAACCGCTCAATCTTCTCGACTCCCTTCGCAGGATAGCCATAGTATTCGCTCCATGCATTGAGATATGGATTCTCAATATTTCCAGTAACTTTGCGTATGTCATTGACTGCGTTACGGAACTTCTTTTCCTCTGCTGTCTCAGGGGCATTGAGCCAATCGTCGTCACCGTCTTCTTCCCGCTCACGCTTCTCCTTGTTCTTCTTCGTAAGCTCTGCTCGGACATGCTCCAGCTTTCTATAGCGTTCTACGACAGCGTGCAACTTGCTTAGGAACTTGCCTATCTTGTATCGCTCTTTGGTTTTAATCTCTCTAGGTTCAATTTCATTTCCGTCCTTATCCGTTCCAGCAGGAATTGTCTTTGTAATGGGGCGCTCAATAATGCCACCACCCACAAGGGTGAAGCCCATATAATTAAGCGTCTGTTGAAGTTCTTTACCTTCTTCTGTAAAGCCAGTGGATTCATACGGAACAACTATTCTAGTCCTATCACCAAAGACTTCAGCGAATGGGAGAATGCTTGTTCCTTCTTTTGCAAGCCTGTCGAGCATAGGCTGTATTGTTGCCACCTCTTCTGCGCTTACTTCGTGTAGCTGAGATGTGTTTGAGTCTCGGACTTGTTCGCTCAGAGGTTGTTCTGCAAGTTCCTTTACAATGTCAGCCACAATAGCGTCTGTGTCGCGCGGTGGTGCCCCCTGTCGGCGTTTGGAAATAGATGCGCCTTCTTGGGCGGTGGCTTTTTCTGTCTCGCTTACAGAGAGAAAGTCTTTCCACTTGGAGTAGTGTTTGTCGTAGGACATTAGTTATCCTCGCTTATGAAAGAAAACCAATAGGGGAATAGTAGGGCTCGCCAGTCATTGTGTCGTGTGACTTCTCTATGGTGGCGTCGGCACCTTCCGACATCTCGTGCAATGCAGCTTCTAAGATGTCTTCCCATTGATCGGCTAAATGCTCGTATGGGGATTCATATTCTGGCTTGGTTAAGGAAAAAATGTTGTCGGCAGGCAATGGTCCATCTTGGAGGTTATCTGCTATTTGTTGGTAAATCATCTCTTGGATATCTTCGTCTTGTCCTGCTTCGACTGGATCAACGTCGCTCTCGCTTAGTTGCGACTCTCGCTTTGGCTTCTTACTGAGGCTATTGAAATAAATCTTCATTCCCTCTTCGTGATCGGGAATAGCGGTGATTGCCGCTTGTGGAGAATAACCTTTCTTTACATTTTTAGTCATATCTCTCGCGTGGCGAGACAATTCTTTCTTGGGGTAGATGCGTTCGTCATCATCACGACTGTAGGCTTTGTAGCCTTCTGCTTTTACGGCAGATAGTTCTTCTTGGACGATTTGGGCAAGCTTGGACTTGGTGATTTTAGTTTTGCCTTCGCTAAATGTAGCCTCAAAGTCAAGTTCTGCATCGGCTGCTTCTCTGTCTGCATCCGTCATGGGCTCGGGTGGGCGGTTGAGTTTGCGCTCCACGGCGTTCTTTGCCGCGATATCCATTAAGCGATTGTATTCTTTACCCCAAGCCATTCCATATGCCTCTTCTTCCTCTTGGCTTCCAAATGATGGATTTTCGGACGATACTTCTTCGCCTCTTTCATAGCGCATGAAGTCGTCTTGAGCGTCTACAATGCCTTGGTTTTCGGCAGCGTACAGGGGATCGGCAGCTAAGTCGTCTGCTTTCATTGAACGTCCCATACTCCATTGTTCCACTTCGGACACTGTGTTGCCTAGTTCTTCTTGGATTATTTGCGCGAGTTTGGATTTTGTGATTTTCATAATTTGTACCTCTTATAAATAAATGCCGAGTTTGTTAAGCATATCTAAAATTGCGTCGGAAACAGATTCAGGTAAAGCAGTGGGTTTGATTCTTCTTAACTGCTCGACAGCCCCGTAAGCCTCGGCAAATTCGGATACCTCATCATCTGTAAGGTTGCCGCCCTCGTAGCTGTTGTTGTCATCATAAGAATGATCCCAGTTATCAGGATCGCCGCGCTCATCTCGCGCGTCGTACCCAGCGTCCCAATCGTCATCTTCGTTTAGAGTGCGTTGAAACTCTTCTTTAATAATTTGTGCGAGTTGTGTTTTAGTTACTCTATCTACCTCTGCGGAACTTTCTTCAAAAACTGGGATAAGATTTCCATCCTTGTCTCTGTTGATTGGGCGTTGTGGAGTTCGCTGCCCGACTTGCCCACCAATTGAATCAGGCACTTTCTTCAACAATCTGTTGACGGCTTGGAAATTTTTAATCACTGCGTATGAAGGCACTTTTGTGCCCGAATCTCGGTGGAACATCAGCAATTCGTTCCACATATCAGTGATATCATGACTCGCTTGAAGCAAGTTACCTGCTTCTATCATTGCCTTTAAGTCTGCTACGGAGGGAGGCAACTCAATCCCCTCATAAGCATTGGCGATCACTCCAACAGCATCCATTAATTCTTTTTGGAGTGGAGCAATATCCGCTTCCTTCATAAGAACTGCAAGCTCCTCTTTAATGACTTGAGATAGTTGTGCTTTGGTGATTTTCATTGTGAGGATTCCTTCCGTTACGGCGGTGGGTTTGCTTTTCCTATATAAATAGTTGGTTGCATTACATTACGCCAAGGAAACGGCAAATAGGCTGTAGTATTAGTAATGCCAATCCTATTGATGGAATCCCTATGAATACAAATGCGAAAACGAAGAGCGGGTGCTCGGGGTGAAATATCTCCATTAGTCCAATAATCCGTGTATGTCTGCTAGGGTGATGCGGTAGTTGCCGTCTTCGTTTGGTTCAAGTCCTAAAGCGGCTATTGCGTTTTGCATGTCTTGCTGAAATGCCTGCTCTCTTTCCTCATCTGTCCACTCTTCTTGTTCCTTCTTAATGTCTTCGTTGAACTTTGCTCTTGCTTCTTCTTTTGTCATTGTCTCTTCCTTATGCTAAAAAATCTGGGAAATTGTTTTTGGGGATTTTTGGGGGTGCCCACTTTTCAATGTTGGAAAATATTTGAACTTTTTCGGTGGGGTGTGGTGTGTACCTAATCGCACAGCTACCCCCCTATATTGGAACATATCACCACCGTGGCGGCAGTGGGGGGGAGGGGGGCGTCCCCCTTATATGTATCACCATTAAATGTATCAAGCAATACCCCACGTTACCATCACACCATACAAACCTAACACACCTAATGATGTTGCCCCTGCTGTGACTGCGACGGTAGCGTTGACACCCCAAGACTTACCGCCTGCTGCTTCAATGCGTGCCAGTTCCCAGCGCAGGTATTCCTTAGCTGATGGACTTGTCAATACGCTTAGTGCGCTTAGGGCAATCATGCTTAGGCTTAGGATGACGAAGTAGATGCTTCCTGTGTATAGTAGGATACCTTCACCTACGCTTAGTAGTACCTTGCCTACTCTTTGTGTAGGTGTGCGTAGTTTGTCGTAGACTACTGAGTATAGCATACCTACTGTGTATGCTGTCATGATTAAGATGCCTGTTGTTGTTAGCATGTGTTTTAACCTTTTTATTATTATTAGTCTCGGACTTGTTTTGTCTTAGGTGAGAGCTTTTTAATTAGCCATTCATAGCTATCGATTACAAGCGGTAGGATCGCAATGGTTGCGAGAGTAGCATATGCAACCAGTTGAGTCTTCTCAGATGATTGTTCCCAGCCCCATACTATTGCGGCAAGTGCTCCGCCCATTACGATAGTCACATATGTCATAAAGCGTAACGCTCTTAATATGTTAGGGACTGTAAGTTTAGTATCATTCATTATATTCTCTTTTTGTAACAGTTACTGTTTATTTGTTCGTAACTGTATTTGTGTAAGTGGTGCGCCCGATGGGATTTGAACCCATGACATTTGCTTTATAAGAACAACGCTCTAACCCCTGAGCTACGGGCGCAGTTTGATGGGGTTATTGTTCAGCGTCTAGCTATTGCTATTTATGTCCTGTAAGTCTTATAGTGTCTCCATGCAAGTGGCATGCCCTGAAGGACTTGAACCTTCAACCTACGCCTTAGAAGGGCGTTGCTCTATCCAGTTGAGCTAAGGGCACTTTGTGTTATTGAATTAGTTCTAAGCGATGCACGCTCTTCGTTACCTTCTTTCCGTTGGACAAGAGCACTTGGCGGTAGTCGCCATACTCAGGACTTCCGTCACCAGCAGTGATCAAACCAATCTGAGGTTCAACAAAGAAGTCGGCGTAGGCTTTTGCTTGCTCCCGAGCTTTGTGAGTTAGTGAATAGACTTTTACCATATCGCCTGGAACCATGACATCTCTCCTTAGTACATATATAATGTAACCCATTCGGGTATGTTTGTCAAGGGATTATCTTATTTATTTTTGCCCTTCAACCTTTTCCAGCAGAGCACGCTTAACATAGCCTACAGTGCCCGTAGAAGGGCAGGCAATGGACGCCAGTCCCGTTACCTTGCGGTGTGAGCGCATAGCAGTGGTGCGAGCCTTCAAGACGATGAAGGTGCCTTCCAGGGGGAACTTGACGAGTGCTGTGTATGGTGCAAGCCACGGCTCTCCTGCGCTATCGTGCCACTGAGTTCGTCCTTCCTTGACTGCTTCGGTGTGTCTCGTTATCCATAGCTCGCGCTCTGCCGCTGATAAGTTGCGGAAGCCATCGACGGTGCCGACGGAATCACTGTAGAGATATCTGTCTGCGATATCCTCTTTTGTGCCTTGGGTGAACTGGACTAAATCGTTTTTTCTCACACTCTCTCCCTTTCTACATATATAATGTAGCACGGCTGAGAGGGTTTGTCAAGCAGTTTTCTTATTTATTTTCATTATTCTCGGAACTTTCTTGTTGGCGAGTTGGTGTCAAAAAGTGCGTTTAAACGCCATACGATAAGGGTGTCCCGTAGGCGACATAGATTTGACGTGATACTTTTATTGGGGTAGCTTGCCGTGGTGTGTTTTGTGTGTCAATTGTTAAATGTATGAGATAAATGTGTCGTTGTTAATGTGTTAAACTATTTACTTGACAAAGCTATTAGGAGAGGATACTAGATCCAACGGTAAGCCTAGAACCCCCTAATCCACTACCACCGCTATACTTTCTTTATTACTCCCATATGAATATAGTATTTTTATATACGCATACGGTAAGCTTGGGCTATCCCACCTTATACCACTACTCCCCACTTTGTACCACCTTGTACCATTTAGCTTTATTTAGCTTTATTATACAAGAGCAATAGAGACAACAAGCTGGGGCAGTAGGACTCGAACCTACAACTTCCTGAGTAACAGTCAGGCGTTCTTCCAATTGAACTACACCCCATCCGTTGTTATCTGTTCTTATATAGTATAGTCTCTATCTATTGTCTTACTCTTACTACTATACTACCTCTTACTATGAATAGTGTTTACTGAACACTTATTATTATTGTTAGTCTCGGGATTGTTTTATTGGAGAGGAGAAGTTTATTCTTCTTTAGTCTCGGGATCGTTTTGCGGAACATAGGGAGCGCTCAAGATTTGTCTTTCACTGCCATCGTATAAATGTCTCTTTCCTTCGTAGATATTTCCTTTGACTGCATTCTCGCGCCTTGGAAGTGGCTGTAGATTGTCTAATGCCCATGATTTCTTAAAGTTTGGATGTTCCACGCTGTCCCACGGGGTTGCCGATTGTGGTATTATATGATCTAGCGACCAGTAAGTGCCATAGTTCTCCCAAGTCATATGCTCATCGAATCGAAGTTCTAAGTGTTCAAATAATTCGTCGGGGGTGAAATCAAAGCGTGCAAAGGTTTTTCCTCCTTTGGAGCCGACGAGGTGCCTTTTCAGAGCGTGGTGAACGTTGACACCGATGCCAGTTCGAAGCTTTACTACTGGGTCTTTGCGTTGCTCTCGTCGCTTGGCAGCAATTTGGGCTCGCCACTCTGGAGACTTAAGATAATTCCCATATCTTATCTTTGTTTGCTCTTTTTTCTCTTCTCTTGCTAACCTTTTTCGCTCTTTCTCTTCGGCTTTTGCTTTCGCCCTTGCTTTGGACTCTTGCTCTCTTATAAGCCTTTTTCTTTCTCTTTCTGTTTCTCTTATTCTTTTATTTTCTTCTATTATCTCTTGTCTTGCTTCTCTTTTTCTTTGAGCTTCAAGTTTTCGTATTTCTATTGCTTCTCTTTCTTCTTTTAGAGCTTTGTCATATTCTGCTAACTTGCGTACACCTTCTGGGCTTATATATCTTTTCCATCCGCTTGCTCCTGGT
>WLWH01002161.1_pt1 | contig 11433 bp, 7 predicted proteins | sample 6712741 | NCBI WGS metagenome assembly WLWH01 (sample SAMN12718694, study PRJNA515312) | sponge metagenome | isolation source: marine sponge | host: Mycale hentscheli | place: New Zealand: South Island, Marlborough, Capsize Point | collected 2003-05-01 | reverse complement strand
TCCCTGCAATCCAACGCTCAACAGCATCGCTGACATCAAGCTCGATGTCCTCTGTCCCGTCAACGAAAGAGGCTGTAAAGCGTGGCTCTGCTTCATAGTCACCACCTGCTGTAGACCAAGCGGTGACACCAGAAGATGCGCTTGAAGCTGCGGTCCAGTTGGAACTGCCGCTGCTGGAATAATCTTCCATATCCATGCCGGTTCCCTCGTTCCAAGCACGAGAAATTGTACTAACAATCATGTCGTAATTTCTTGGTAGAGTAAACGGGTGTTTTGCGTTAAATAAACGAAGATAAAAACTGACGCTTCCACTTGCTGGTAAAACGCCGTTGGTTCTATCGGTAGTAATTTCTGAGACTGGAAACTGAACAAGGATGCGAGATAACTCAGAAGATCCTGAATCTTGTTGTCCGTAAATTCGGAAAACCTCCATAGAATCAGAAAGACCCATGTTGGAACCAGTAGCACGAGTCGTTAAGTTTGACTTATACGCATTTGTAATTGTATTGTCTGCGTCTGCTGTATATCTTTTAATACCCATTATCTAATTGTTCCTTCAATATCTACATTGGGATATCTGACTTCAAAAATAACATTTTTTGGGGCTGTAATCATTCTTCCATCAGAACTCATATAATTTTTAACATTAAAGTTGGTAGATGCATAGCCTGCGCCAGTTTTCTGAAATACTCTGACAAAAGTCGCATCAACAACTCCCGGTGTTGAGTTTATTAAAGAATAGAGATCAGTAATACTAAAAGACTCTCCGATATCTAATTTGGTTGCAAAATATTCGTTCATTCTTCTTTGAATTCTATCAAACACAGCAGTTTTGTTTTCGTTATTGCTTGCTATGGCAGAAAATCTAACACCAAGATTTACAACTTTTGCATCAAGAATATCAACAGAATCGTTAATCATACGCTTGGTGTTCAACCAAGTTTTAATATTTTCTTTTAATACATTATTTGTCGCTTCAAGTATTCCATTTGTCGCCTGACTAATAACATAAACATTAATATTTCTTAAATTTGAATCAACATCTTGAATTACAGCGCAGCGCTTTACACCACCAAATTTTGCTGGCATAGATAAAATGAGTGTTTTAAAATCCTCTGCTGTAACTGCACGATTTTGGGCTGCATGAGCACCTTGGATTAATTGTCTTAACTCTGTGATTGTCGGAGGTGCAACATTGCCTTGGATCGGATTTTCGTTTGTGACCTCCAAGCTGTTCCTAACAGAAGAAATAACTGATGTATCTAAGGTTGTTCTATTAGCAAATTCTAAATTTGCATCTGATACTTGATTAACCGCATTTGCTGCGGCATTAGAATTTTCTGCTGTATTGGCACGATAAGAAACAGTTAATGTTGTGTTTGAAGGTCCAACACCAAACTTATCGCCCTTAATTAAAATTGTGGGATCCATGGCTTTATCGGTAACGTAAGTTTTTGAATGTAAATCCAAAACAACATCGCGGGCTTCGGATAAACTTGGTGAACTTAATTGATCATCAGATCCATAACCAAAAACTAAACTTGTTTGTGTTTGTGTTTTTCTAACGATGTAACGTCTTGGAACTATAAAAGGCTTAACGATTGTAGGGGCTTGCACGTTAGTGGTTGTATCGGTATTAGTAATTGGCACATAAATTGTATTTTGAGATAGATGGTCTACCTCATAGTATTCTCTTCCCTCTGAGTCAACAACAGAAATTACCTCAGTTGTAGCAGACCCTGGGATTTGAAGACTACGAAATTTTACAAATCTGCCAATATCGAATGTTATTGTGCGAAGCTCTCCTGAAACAATTTGACCAGTGGTTTTAATTGCGTACTCTGTTGGAATACCTGTTGTAGTATTTGTAAGTGCCACAACAACTTCATTGTTTGCATCAGCAAAATCAACGTCTGTTAAAAGTGAAAATAAAGTGCCACCGCCGCCTTGGAATTGTGAACCTGCTCTAAGGACAGGGGCATATGATAAGTCGGGACCAGTATTGGATGAGTTTGCTGGTACAAGGATGTAAAGTGTAGCATCACCATATGTTGATCGTGGTCCTGTATGTCTATATCCAACAGTTTCTGCGTGTTTTAAGACATTACCATATTCGTTTGCCGTAACAAGAAAACTTTCATTTGCCTGATAATCCACATAAAAAGAAAGTATGTCTCCAATATAAGACACAGCATCAACCATCAGGGCACCAAAGCCTGCGTCAGAAAAATCTCGGAAAGTATCTGGATAGTATCTTTGTGCGTGTTCTATCAGATCATTTTTAATTGTGCCGAAGTCTCTGCTTAGATAATTGACTTTGACGTTTTCTCTTTTATCAGCCACGAAATAGTGTCTCCTGTTAGGTAATTATGTAAATAACTAAATTTCTAACGATAATGTGTCAGAAATAAATAATGAGGGTATGCGATACTTGATTTGTAAGTGAACATAGTTAGACAAGGACGATGGTTCGATTGGGCTCTCAGAAAAATCATTTTTCTCAGATAAAAAATTAATTGAATCAATTGTTATGTAAGGCAAATATATTCTAACTTGCTGTCTTATTTTTTCTTCTATATCCTCAAACACTCCTGAAGTGGCATTCTCAAACAAATATGTCTTAATTCCCACTCCAAATTCAGGTATCATTATGCGCTCACCTGGGTTTGTCATTACAACCATCTTCAAATTTTGTGCTGCAACTTGTTTGAAGTCTTTTGTTAGGGCATAGCCGTCAATTTGATCAATGTGTAGCGGTAATTTTGGTGATAATCCAGGCACTCAATATTGCTCCTCTTATAAATAGTTATGACTTGTCCGTTAAGTTAATAGATTTTTTGTGAACGGATCTTGGAAAGATATTTGCCTTCCACCATAAATAGAGGTATAAAATGTTTGTAATGTTGAAAGTTTGGCGCGAGAAGTCATGTTATGTAATGTAACGCCATTAACTGAATTCAAGAACACAGTCTCGTCGGACAAAGCAGAATATTGGTAGAATGAGGTAGCAGAGATTAAATCTTTGAGAGGTAAAATTAAATTAACTACTCTCTGATATTCGTCTGTCTCTGTTAAAATAGATTTGATGTTGGCGTAAATCTCCGATGAATATTTTGCTTCAATGGTGTCCAAGAATTGTTGAATTGTAATATCTTGATTTGGTGTGGTATCAACATATTCGCACTCGGCTGACACTATGGGTATAGAAATATAGTCATATGTTTGTGTGGAGCCATTAATGCTTCTAGCCTGATTTGTTAAAATAAATGCCTTTTGTTTATTTGATCTAGCCTGGACACTGCTTAATTTGCCATATGTCGAAGGCTCCCGTGCTTCGTCAGAATTTGTCACATCCTGAACCAATGTCATTCTATATCCAAATCTAATGTAGTCATATGTTTCTAATAACTTATCGCTGCCATTAACGGTTCCGTCTTCAACCTCTTTTCTCAACAAGGAAAGAAAATTAGTTAACCCATCTATTGTGTAGGTCTTGCCTTGCGGGGCGTATTTGACATATGTCTCAAAGGCAAAACCTCCGGCAGGATTATTAAACGGACTTAAAATGGCATCGTCTGTAATTCTCTGGAGGTAGTCATCAGTAAAGGCTCCCCTAACCACAATCTTGCCTGTGTATTTTGTTGTTGCCTCTTCGTTTGACTCACCTTCGTCCAATACTCTGCCATCTACCTCAAACTTATATTCATATGAATATTGAATCTCGCCGATTGTTTCAGTAACAAAGACCTCTAACTCATTTTCTTCTGTCCGACTCAAGTCAACGCCTGGAATTCCTTCCCCACCTTTATAAACTGGTGCAAGCCATTCTTCCAAAGCCAGTCCAATTTTGTCTAATATTTCTGTAGGCACGGCACTACCATAGTAGGTTTTCATATCTGCGAACCAATCATAAGATGTATCAAGCTCAAACGGGGTTGGTCCAGTAGCAGTAAATTCAAACTTAGGCTCGTCACCAAATGATGATATTGGAGGCTCTGTTTTTAAAGAAGTGTCTGAACTGGTTGGCGTGTCAAAAACTGGAAATACCCTTTCAGTAACAAAGCCATCCCAAGTCCTCCAGTTTTGACCAAGGTTAAGGCTGCTCGCTATTGATGATTTTATTCCTGGTATTTCTTTTTTAATTAAATCTTCAAGATATTGATATTTTTTGCTAAACACAACTGGCTCTTCATCATTAACAATTGCAAGAGCCTCGGTGTATTTTTCGGCTGCATTTAGCAGTTGCTGATATAAGTTAGCATCTACGCCTTCAAAATTTGTTTGATATTTGGTCATGTCGTTTGACATAAGAGATAATATATTTGACGAGAAGATATTACTATCCATAAAAGCTAAATCAAATTTGTTGAAAACTTGCAGACTGATTGCTGCTTGTTCGACAATATAAAGTCTTATCATTAAAACTAGAGCTTGTGAGGCGTTTGATCTTCTAAGCGCATCAATAGTGTCACAATATTTGTTTTGGAAAGTAGCGTCAAGCAGCTTAGAATTGAACGACATAAATTCGCTTTTTAAAGAGCTATAATTTAAAGTGTTTTCATTTAAATTCAAACCATCAAAAAGACCAGCGTTATATCCAGGGGACCAATATTGTCTGTTTGGTTCATCTCTAACGGTCTCTATAATGTCCAAAAGAGCGGTGAGATTTAATATTTTAAAATTGCTTTTTATTTCATCAGATATATCTTGTATTACTTGTGCATCTGATGAATCGGTAAAAAATTCAGATAACGAATCCTCAACCATATTTGCCAAAGTAGATGCAGCTAATGGATAAACTCTGCTAAGAGCTAAAGTTGAAATGCCATAGTTTACATTTTCATTATTTAAATATTCGTAACTTAATGGTTTTAAGCCCCCATCTCCAATCTTTAATCCAAATCCGGCTCCAGTATTGTCAAAGAAAAAGTCTTGATTATATTGGGTAACAGACCCAACACCAATTGTTTTTTGCACTTTAGTAATCTCTGAAGGTGACGAAATACCTGTTCCAGTTCCCTTTGTTAAAGTAACGATATCACTTGGCCAACCTGGGGATTTTTCGCCTGCTGTGCTGATAAGTGATTCGCTGATTTTTCTTTCAACAACTTTGACTTGATTGTTTTTGTCACTCACGATAATATCGTATGCGTAAAGAAAGCCGTCTTGTGGCTGTTCAATTATAATTCTTTGAGCTATGTCTCTTGAGTCTCTGGTTACTACAAACGCCAAGCCAATCAAAACAGCCGCTGCAAAAATCGCCCAGCCGATTGGACCTGCTGCTGCGGAAATTGCACTAAAAATACCGACACCCGTGGATCCACCAAGAATACCGGGTAGAGCAACAATGGCTGTTTTTGCAGCACCAGCAAGAAGAGGTCCAGATAATAAAAGAGCCGTTGATCCTCCGGCAGCAGCAGCGGCTCCTGCTACATATCCGCTTTCTTTTCCAAGAAGTTTACCCCAATCGTTATTTGCAATATCAACAATACTCTCTGCTAATTCGTCAGCAAAGTCATCACCGGCTGATAGCGCACCTTCCCACGAGGTATTTAAAAGTTGGTCCTTAAAAGCAGATTTATCACTAGTTCCAAAAAGCTTACCATAATCATATACAACTTCTTTTGTTTCAGGTTGATCAACTGGATCAAATTCATTTTTAATTAAAGTTGCCTCGGTCAACCTATCCTTACCAACACGCCCTCCTTCATGGTAAACTAAGACCGCATAAGAAATTAAAGGATTGTCTGCATCAAAGAAAAGCTGTTGGTGAAATCCATTTTCCTCATCCTTGTCTTCAAGAAAATCTAAAATGCTTTCTGCTGTATCCGTAGGAAACCCATTAAAAAATGTAGATGCTAATTCTGGTCGAAAATCATCTCTTTTAAAATTCTTGCCAAAATCTTGGAATATCACAGTTTCTGCGCCGCCAAGAATGTCTAAGGATGGAGATGAATCAGTATCAATATTTCCCACAGCGTTTTCTGTTAAAGACTCTAAATAGCCAAAGTTATAAGCTATGTCTGTTTCTGTTGTTTTTTGATTATATTTTACACCACCATCAAACAAGCCATACAATTCTCTTGGGGCAGCACCAAGGACTTCTAATGTTTCACCCTCTGCGTCAACTCCAAATAATTGACCCCAAAGTTGATTGTAATAAGATGCATCTGCCGTAAAATTAATTATTGCTGCTGCCAGAAGTCCATCTGCAACGATATTAGAAATGTCGTTAATGACTGGAGGGGGCTCTGGTATAAGACCGCCGTCTCCAAAAATACTTGGGAAAGATGGGGCAAAACCCCCAGCCTGATATGAATTTAACTCGTCAACTTTTTCTAAAAGTGTTTTCTTTTTACGCTCTTTTTCTTTATTAATGATTTCATCAATTTCTTCTGAGGTTAACGTAGAATCTTTTCCCTTTAATATTTCTTTACGAACTGTCAAATCATCTAAAAGGTCACAATAATCTGATGCGATTTGTGGTTGTTCTGATATATCACTCAATAAGAATTGAGGCTGTAAGACATCACCGATACCACTCATTGTGTCTTGAAAGCTTTCTGGTGATGTAAAAATAGTGCTGCCGTTTCTTGTGACACACTTATAAGCAAGATCAAGAACTTCTGGTCGGGCATTACCCCTAAAAATAGATTGTGTTTCAGAAGGTGTTAACACAGTTTCCATATCATCAACACCATCATTTAATTCAGAAAAAAATGTTGTTATGAATTCTGGTGAAATAAACTTTTTTTCAATCTGACCAGTTTCTGGATTTGGAAGATTTAACGCGATACCAGTTTGCGTATAAGTATCTATAACTGCATTCTGAACTGTGCTCGCTGCTTTGCCAATTACTCCGATAAAACCTCCGCCAGTAGAAGTGAGCAGAGCAGACTTCCAAGCTTCTGGGTCGTCTAATAAAGATAAATCAATTCCAAGAGTTTGGCTCAACCAAGATTTAAAACCTTCTCCAATTTGTGCGATACCATCTGGTAATGAGAAAAGCAAATCACACAGCCCTTCAAGAATACCAAGGATTAAAGAAGATAACGAAGATACAAGCGTATTGTAAAGTGATACAAGGGCGTTATCAATTGTCTCAGCCAAAAAATCTAATGTTGGTAAGTTGTTTGGAATGTTAATGCCTTGGAAAACAGGAAACCCTACTTTTAAACCTACATCAGGAGAACCATCACAGCGGTCGAACCTACAATTGTTTATTAACCCACCAAGGCTAACATTTTGAACATTTATTACTTGTGCTAAATCTGGGTCATCAAAAACTTCTTGACCAAAAGTAGCAATTAAATTTTCCAAAAGACACTGGATTGTCTCTTCTAACACACACCCAAAATTTACTTTAGCCATTACATCTTCGTATAATATTTTAAGGGCTCCCTCGTTTTCTGAGCGGTCAGATGCGTCTTGTAATCTTTCACGGAGCTTTTGAACACCCTCAGTAGAAAGTTTATTATCGCCAATAAAATCCTTTGTTTGTTTAGCAGCTTTAGCTATGTTTGTTTTTATTTCAGAATCAAACATTAGCGAGTCTTCTTGCGCTTTTTCTGCATCGGTTTTACACAAATTAACATCAAGATCTAAAGTTATTAATTTGGCTATATTAGCAAATGAAAACAAATTACCATTTTCATCATATTTTTCCAATCCATCAAGATTGCTTTCTTTGGGCAAAATAATTGGAGTGGGAATTGTATATTTTGTAAAAAAATCAAAAGCGTTAAAACTTGGTTCATTTCTTAAATTTAGATCAGACAGCATATTTTTTATGTTTAGTAAATAATTGGCTGTTGTATCATGATTAAAGCTATTGTTTTCTAAAAAACAATCATATCCAATTGTATGCTGGTCACCTTCAACCAAAGCAAACACCGCTTTGTAATCATACGAAAAACCGATCTCTAACTGTCGATCAACTTCAGTTGGCTGTACACACTCTGGGTCAATAATATCAACTGGTGCTACGTTATTTAACTCTAAATATCTTTGGATCGCTCTGCCTGCGGCAGCCAATCTTCTTGTCTCGCGAATAATATTTACATTTGAAATATAATTTTCAGCATTTATTAAAGTGGGTATTAGTGCTGTCATGCCCTCGACAACTCTTGAAATAAGCGTAGAGGCTTCTCCAACTGGAATAAATGCAGATAGGTATCCCTCTTCAGGTATATTAAGCTCGCAGGCAGTTGGATCATCTTGTACAGCATCAAAATTCTCTTTAGGAATTGACACAAGAACTTTCATACGAATACAAGGACGATATGCTACATAATAGTCCTCTACACTTGATGTGTCAAAAATACCGCCCTGCTCTTCAAATACACCTGTGGTATCTTTTCCATAAAACTTTAATAACTTAAAAACGCCGTCGCGGTTTGCCTCCAACAAGCGAGCTTCCTTCTGATCGCCAGGAGTTTCATATGCACTTTCAACGGTGATATAATAATTGTTGTCATCCTCAAACGGAAAACATTCGTTTTTAAATCTCCAATCTTGTGTTAGCGACATTAGTTAACCTTGTTGTATTTACTGCAAATATACTTACTGGATGCAGAGTTTAAATATTTAGTTTTCCAGATGATATTTGTATTGATCCTGTGCTTATAATTATCAAGCATGCCACTTACTGCGTCCATGGAAGCTTGAACACCCGCAGGTACGAGTGAGATTGATGGAAGTGTTGGTATGGCTCCAACTGGGGCTTGTGGGGCGACATGTGTGTGTGAGGCAACTTTCATATTAAACTGTAACTGATCCTTGAGGTGGTTCAAAACAATTGAGGATAACTCAGATAATCTTGCTTCAAGTTGTGTAAGTGCCTCAACTAAGTTTTCACCTTTGACAATTGATTGGATATCTGTCTCATCGTTACAGGCGATTAACTCAATACCATTATAAGATGCTGTGCCATTCTTGGAGTTTTGTGGTTCGGTTCTTGTAATAAGCTTGATACCATCTGTTCCAACAACTCGAACAGCATCGGCTTTAATACCGATACCAGAGCGTGCAGTCATATTTCCTTGTGCGCCGTCTGCAAGATTAAAATTTGTATCAATATCTGTTTTTTGACTAATATAAATTCTCGCGCCATCGGAGCGAAAGTTTGGATCCACATTGATTGTAGCATCGGGTGAAGGACCACCCCGCCCAACCACAAGATCAATAGAAGATGCTCCAGTGTGTCCTTGACCACTATATCCTGAAGCTCTTGAAGCAGGGCGATCCCTACCAAGAACAATGTGAGAATTGCCCTGAGAGACCACTCTTTCATTTTGTGCTCTAATGTATTTTGGTATCGCCTCTAATATCGGGTCGCCAAAAACACCATTAGTTGTATTAGCAGAGGGATTTAAACTATCTATGCTACCCTCTGCAATTTGTTGCACAGTTGGTGGCAGCCCGCTGATATCATATGAATTTATTTGATTTGCCATATTATTAAATAGTTTGGTTTATTAAAGTGCAGCAACTGCCTCTGTTCTTAGGGCAGTTGGTAAGCGTGCGCTGCGGTCTGCAAAGGCTTGATAATCTCCAGATGTTCTAATTCCTAAATTTGCTTCCAGATATCTTGCGGCAGAGGTGGCACCTTTATTTGTAAGATACCAATTATAAATACTATAATTTGGTCCCTTACCAACTGCTACAGGAAAAAAAATTGCCATGTATAAATCGGCTGATGAATTCATCCGACCACGATATTCTCTCAAATATGCGTAAACATAGTCCATTTGTTCTATTGCTCCCATTCTCCTTAACTCATCAGTTGTCTTTCCAACTTTTTCTGCTCCAGAGTCTGGGCAAAACTGAATTAGCCCGGTGCAACCAAACGATGCATTTGTCTTTGAGGGGTCTAAACTAGATTCAAAAAACATAACATTTGCTAACCAACCAGGATCGGCAATTTCTAACAAACCCGCTATTACAACAATTTTTTCAGCCCAGCCTGCAACAGCAGCTATTTCTGGATAAGCCGCTTTTATAACCTCTGCTGTAGAGGGCTCGTTGCCTTCGGGATACACTGGCTCGGCGGGAGTAAAACTTAATCTCCCGCTTGCTAATCCAGATACAGCATATGCGCCACATGTATTAATATTTGGTGTGGCTCCTTCGTCTTCTTGTGTTGTTGGTGATTGTGACATATTATTTCCTTAAACTTGTTCTGATTCTTGAAGATCTTCATTTGGCTGATCTGATGTCCCAATTGCATCTCCAGTAGAGTGGCTAACCCCATTTAAAATAGAATCTGTAGAACATTGTATGCTCGATAAAAAAGCACTTCTGTTTTTAACTGAATTCATAACCATTCTTGTAAATTCAGGTTTGCCTTCAACTATTTCTGTTATAACTGGGACACTTTTACTGTCTACCCCATCATATTCAACTCTAATTAAGGTTCCTGGCTGTAATGTTTCCTCTCTTAATGTAGTGTTTGTTATTACTGCCTTTGGATAAGATGTAATATTATCATATTCTAAAACATCATTTTCTTGTGCTAAAATTGGAATTGGACTATCTGGACTTGTATTTGCAAATATAAAAACGTAATATTCTGGAAATTTCAATACATCTAAAGTTAATGCTGGCTCATCACGATCAAAGGATTCGTATACTCCCTGGGCGGTTCCAAGAATGGCTCCCCATGCAGAATTTCCAAGTGATCTTAAATTTTGTTCCGTTGTTGTTGCCTCTAAATTAGCTAATGAAATTCCCCCAGGAGAAGGTCGTAAAACAATTCCATAGAGCCCGCCAATTGGCGTAACAACACTATCTATAAATTCTGATTGTGTCGCAAGAAGGTTTGATGTTTTAAGTACATTGTCAAATCTTGAGGAAGGAGACCTATCCTCAGAAATTTCTAAACGATTGTTTTCTTGAGGTCCGCCATATATTTGAACTAAAGTTTCTATGATTTGGGCTGATTGTATTTGTGCATCAAGCTCGGGAGCGGAGTTGTTAGCTGTAGCGCTTGTCGCCGCAGTAGGTGTATTTGCTGGTGAGCCAGAGGATTGCCCAGAAGTAATATTGCGTATTTTCTTTAAAGCACTAAAAATACCCATCAGTGTTCTCCGTTAAGCAAATCAAAGATCTCTGATTTATCATCGTCGGTAAGTCCGTCCGATGTGCCTTTCTTCTTCTCCAACAGCGTCACTAATTTAACGAGTTGCTCGTTAGAACGCTGGAGTGTTTCAACATACTTGGCTGCGACAGTGCCTACTTCCGTGTGGCGTGCTTCGTCTTTGCTCAAATATACAATTAAGTCGTGTAACAGATCTTTTGTGATCTCGCGATCTTTCCTAATATTCTCAATCGCTTCATCAAGATAATTATCTGTTTTTTTCATGGTATTCGTGCTCCATAATAATTAGAAGCGACGAAGTTTAAATTTTGCCGTTAACCCAATTTTTCTTAAAA
>WLWH01002160.1_pt1 | contig 11433 bp, 9 predicted proteins | sample 6712741 | NCBI WGS metagenome assembly WLWH01 (sample SAMN12718694, study PRJNA515312) | sponge metagenome | isolation source: marine sponge | host: Mycale hentscheli | place: New Zealand: South Island, Marlborough, Capsize Point | collected 2003-05-01 | reverse complement strand
TAAACATACCTGCTACTAAAGCAGTCATTGCATAACGCATATGATTTTTAATTTCTTTAATATCGTTTTCTATTCCTGAGATTTTTTGGTGAGTTTGTTTTTGCATTATACGACAAAGTTTTTCGTGTGATTCTATTTTCTCTAGTGCTAAATCTTTTTTAGGCATTAAATTAATCTATTTTCAACTTGACGTAATACTTCTTTATCAAAACCTGTAAGGTCTACACCGGCATTATTTAAGAAATTTTTAGCAACACCATCACCATTGTAATCAGCGAACTCAATATCTTTAATAAAGATTCTTCGACCACTTGTATCTAGTGAGTATACAACAGGTATCTTATCAATTTTAACTGCAAGTGGACTATCTTTAACCATAATAAATCTACCATCTTCTTTAACATAGTGACTACCTGCAACGGTAACACCTTTGTAATCATGTATTTCATCAGATGCTTTAAATTGGAATACACCTGTAACTTCTCCACCTTTAGTGTCATCACCAAGTTGTATGTTTTTAATTTCTTTAGTTGAACCATCAGCCATTTGAATTGGAGTGCTTGGATCAAAACAATAGTTACCATCATTATAACCACCGGAAGAACCTGTAGACTGCCCTGTTGAATCACTAGCTCCAGTGCTTCCTCCACCACCACCACCACCAAATCCTCCGTAACTGGCTGTGCTTCCATAACCTGTTGTAGAACTATTATTATAACCTGGTCCATCAGCAGTAACTGCTCCAGTATCTACAAAAGATCCAAATCCAGCATTTGCGTCTATTTCTCCAACACCTGGTCCAAAAGCTGCTGGTCCGTTATAATTATTGTCTCCATCATTTCTATCAAAATAATTATTTGCAATTCCTCCTGCAATTCCTCCTAAAGGCCCAAATGCTAATGTACCTAAAATAGATAAAGGACTTATATTTGATTTAAATGCATCAAATAAACCACTAAGAGATGTTATTCCTGCATTGTTAGGATTAGTAGTGACATCATCATTTTCTCCGCCATCACCACCACCGCCACCTCCAAGATTATATTGTGGGTATAATAAAGCTAATTGTTCTGGAGTTAATCCAACAGCATTAGTAGGTTCGGCTTCTGTATCTTCTAAAAAAGGAGAAATGTCTGGAGCAGGAGTGTCAGTAAAGATACCAGATATACTAGGTAAACCCTGGTTCAAGTATCTTTGTGCTAGATCATATAAAGTAGCCATTATGCTAAACCTCGTTGTCGTAATCGAATTTGTTTCTCTTCTTCAGATAATAAAGCATTCTCTGTATTAGTCAAACCCTGATTCATGGCTCCTGTTGCCGGCATAGCTGCCGCAGTTTGTACAGCTTCTTGACTAGGCATTGGAGTTGGTGGTAATGCTGATTGACCTTCAGGATCAGTATCAGGTAAAAAATCTTCTAAATTTATATCCCAATCATCGTATAAATTTAATCTATACATACTATTTTCCATTTTATTAATTGTACTTTCAGCTTGATCAAATACACTTCTTATATCTATCTCACTTGCTAAATCATCAAATCTTTCAATAATTTTTTTAGAAGGATAGAAAGGTTTAAACTCTCCAGAAGTTAATTCATTATATGAAGAACCTAATCCCCTTTTATCAAACAGTTCAAAAATTTTATCATCTTTAATACCTAAAGATTTTGCATTATTAATAGATTGTAACATTTTCTTTTTAACATCAAACGTTTGTCTATTAGCTACAAAATATCTTTCAATTACATCTTCCGGTGTTTTCATATCTGTTGGATCAATTTCACCTGTAAATAATTTTCTAGAGTTTGAAATACCTCTTTGATATTCAAACATTTTAAAACCTAATGATTTTTCTGGATCAACTTTTATCGGTCTAAAACCAAACACACCAGCAAGCTCTCTTGGTACTTCATATATTTCACCGCCTCTACCTGGTTCTCCTGTAAATCCTTTTATAGTTCTTTGAAAAGGAGCAGTAGTAGGTAATAACGTTTTACCTAAATGTTGCATAATAGTTGTAATCTTTTCTGACTCCGGGGTTTGTTCATTATATAATTGATTTCCTTCTCTAGTTCTTCCTTCTCTAAACCATATATCCATAAATGCTTCTGTATAAATAGATTCAGATATAAATGGTGATGCAGTTTGACCAGCAGCTTCTGCAATACCTTGAACAAAACCTTTTAATAAAACTTCTTCATCTTCTACACCTTCTTGAATACTTCTAAGTACAGTTTGAAAAGGTCTAGTTAAAGTATCATACACATTGTTTTGAGACCAGTTAATGTAATATAGTTCATCTGTTTCAGGATCTCTTAAATATATTTTTTGTGAATCTTTTGCCCATGGTGCAACAAAATCATTTGCAGCATCAGCTTCTTCATTAGACACTCCAAATAATGCCTGTGATCCTTTAATTAATCCATAAGGTATTGCACTCATTGCAAGTGTAGTTCCAATTAGTCTTTTCATAGCTAAACCTTTCATTGGGTTCTTGCTAGTAATTGGATTTATTTTACCTGTTAAAGGATCTTTCATATCTTTTATTATTTGTCTGAATATACCTGTACCTGTTCTAAATACTTCTGATGGCCAAGACATGAAGTTACCAAAAGGAGACATACGAGCTGCTCTTACAAACTCACCAACCTTAGCATAGTTTGGAATAGTATCTTGTACTATTTGTGCTACTTCTTTTTTAAGTGCATCATCAGAAATTTTAACCCCTGCTTTTTTATAAGCATTACCCCTTTGAAGTAATTGAGTTTCATAACCTACAATTTTCCAAATATCATCTTCAGCTACGTACATATCTTGCATAAACTTCGCGCCTTTTTTAATTCCTCTAGATGTTTTTTTACCTAAAGTATTAATCATAGGTTTTAAAATACTGTCTGTTGCAATATTACCTTCTCCAAATCTAACATCTTTCATTAGATTTCTAAGATCACCAAGTCTTACGTTTGTGTTAGTAATACCAAGTTCTAAATATTCTCTATACTTTTCTTGTGATATAGGTTTTCTAGGTCCACCAACTTGAACACTACCAAAAGCTCTATTCATTGCTTTTCCAAATCCTGGTCCAACGGTTCCATTTGCAAGTGCAAATGCACTAGAACTTAAAAAGTTTCTTATGTGTGTTGGTATAGATAAAATTGTTTTTGCATACTGTGCGCCTGCTTTAGGTGTTAATAGTAAGTTACGCCAAGCCCAAGAAAAAGTTTTACCTAATGCACCTTGACCTTCAGCTTCACCTCTCATCCAATTTTGAATGTTACTTACGTTAGTAAAACCTTCTGCTATTTCTCTTGTAGTGTATGTGTTTGCTAATCTATTAATTAGTACACCATCTTTAAAATATTCTTTTACATATTCATCCATCGGTACAATATCTGCATCAGGTCCAAAAGCTCTTTTTGCAATTAGTGGACTACCATGAAAAAATCCTCTTTGACCTAAAGGTGTATCTGATTTTGCAGCTGCTTTCATTGCATCATCTGTATCTAATATTTCATCAAACAATTGATTCTTTCTAGCAATAGTAGATAGTCTATTCATACCTTCAAAGATTGAGTGTCTTGCATCTTCAATCTCACCAAACAATTCTCTGAATACTTTTGATCCTTTACCAATTACTTGTAATTCTTTCTTACCTCCCGGTAAATCTTTTGTTAGAGTTTGTGCAAATGTTTTTAAACCGGTTGCATCATCTGCTGCTTTAGATAAGTTTTGATATGCAAACGTAGGAAGAGTATCTTTTCTTGGATCCATCTTTCTAACCTGTTTAATAATATCATTAACCATACCTTCTGCTTCTAAATCTGTAATTGGATTTTTATTTTTTGCAGCGTATCTTTTAAATAAAGCTTTAGTATTATTTATAGAATCTTGTGTTGGTTTATATTTAGAAAAGAAACCAGCTTCTGCATCTTCAAATATTTCAAATGTATTACCTATATAGTTTTTAACTCTGTTACCCATTATTTTTCTTAAATCTCTAGTAACACCTGTTGGTAAATCTACTTTAGCACCTGGGCCCGATGCTGTTATTTCTAATAAATCATTAAATTCTGTTCTTGTTTTATTTAAAACTCTAACTAAGTTTTCTGAAACTTCTAAACCTTCTTTTTTACCTAGTCTTTTGGTAACTGTTTTTTGTATTTGTTTTGTTAAATTAGAATCTAAACCTGCTTTTAAATCACCTTCGAATAAAGTGTTATCTAATAGTTTTAAAAAACTTTTTCTTTCGTCAACACTAGATGCATTAAAGAATTTTCTAAATTCAGGAAATACTCTATCTACTTCAGTATCTATTCTAGCTACCATTTCTTCAGAAAAGTTAGTATCTCTCATTTGTCTTGCTTTTTGAGTTTGTTTTGCTTTTGCTATTTCTTCTGGTTTTGTACCTCTAAATCTAAATACACTACCTAGTTTATCTAATCCTCTTTCGATTTTAGAACTACTATAAGCTAATTCTTTTCCTCTTTTAGCTAATGCTTTTGCGCCAGCTCCAACACCATATACAAATGGAGTAAGTAATATTGATTCTGAACCAAACTTTAATCTGTTTGCTAATTTTCTAGATGCATCTTCTGCAGGATCTTCTGATACTTCTCTATCTAACTCTGTAGGACCTGCTTCAAATAAATCTCCAAACGTTCCTATTTTTTCTACGTCAGCTACTAACGTTTCTCCAGCTGCACCACCTGCAACCACTGCTGCAAATCTTTGTTTACCAGATAAATCATTTAATTGTTTTGCTTTAGCTGTACCTTTTTTAAGATTCTTACCTTTAAAATTTACATACTTACCAGCTCTTTTTGCTTTTAAAGCTTTAGCAGCCATAGTTGCTGCTTTAGCAGCCATAGTTGCTGCTTTTGCACCTACACCACCTGGCACAGCTATTTGAACAAAAGCTTCTGTTAATCTACCAATTGCTCTTTCTTCTGCAATTTCTTCAAAAGGATTTAAGTCATCAAAAAATTGTTCAACTGATGCTGCAGTATCTGTGTCTACACCTAAATCAATTAACTCTGCACCTAATGATACAACACCTTCACCTACTTTAATAACACCAGATGCTAAACCTGCTGCAAAAGCAGTAGCTCCACTTACTTCATTATTATCTTCTGCATCTGGTAATTGAATATCTGTTTCATCAATACCAGTATATAAATTTTTATTTATATCTTTTTCGTTAGGTTCTTTTTCTTGATTTGAACCACCTTTAAGAGTGGGGTTGTTTTTAGGATCGTATGGATCGAAAGCCATTTTTTTTCCTAATCTTGATCTATATCAATCGGCTGATAATTATTGTATGGATCTAATGTTACAAAATCTAATTTACCACTACCAACACTAACTCTTTTTTTCCATTGACCCATAGTTGCATCATAGAAAATTTGACCTTGTTGTACATTACTTAAATCAGGTACAAAACTGCTTTGTTTTCCTTTACCTACATCTACATAATCTATTTCTACTAAATTAGATTTAATATTTCCCGGAGCTTTCATTACAAAATCTGTAGTTTTTCTTGCTATATCATCAGCTTTACTACCTTTGTATTTAGAAATAATTCTATTTCCAGCAGCATCAACTAAATTATCTCTCATTTTTTCAACTTGAGTTTCATATAATTGTGCACTGTATACATCTTTATTTTTATTTTTTAGTGCAGCTATTCTCTCTTCTCTCTCACCTTCAATATCTAACATCTCACCTTCTAGTGCTAATTTTTTATTTAACTGACCTTGTTGTGCTAAACCTGTAAACAAATCAGCTGTGGGTCCTTTAGCTGCTGTTGCTATATCAGATAATACACCACCTGTTGAAGGTTGTGATACTAAATTTAAACCACCTTGAATCAAAAATTGTGATAAAGGATCAATAGCTGTGCTTGGATATTCTGCTGCAACTCTAGCTAATCTTTCTCTCGCTGATCCACCTATTTCATATTTTTTTCTATCTTCAATACCAGACATAATGCCATTCATGTTAGTAGATCCGCCTCTAAACATTGGTCTTCTGAATACTTTACTCATTATACGTATTTAATATTTGTTGTTTGTGGTGTTACTGCTCTGTAAATACCTGCTAGTGTTGAACCAACTCCAAGTGCTGTTGATATTGGACTAGGTGATGGTGTAGTCATTTGTTGAGTTGATCCAGGGTATCCTGCAATTAAACTTGTAACTCCACTACCATATTGTTGAGCAGCAGTCATTGGTTGTTGTAATTGTTGTTGAGCTAATTGTTGTTGTGCTCCTAATTCTGATTGTCTTTGTGCTTGAAGACCTGCACCTAAAGTAGATAGTGCTCCTACATCTTGACCTAAGAAACCTTGTTGAGCTGAACCTAAACCTAATTGTTGTTGGTATTGTTGAGCTGCTAAATTTTGAGCTTGTCCAAAACCTTGTTGTAATAATTGTGCTTGTAGTGCTGCTCTGTTTCTATCTGATGCTGATTGGTATTCTGCTTGTGCAACACCTTCTCTTGCTCCACCAAATGCACCGGAAGCTATTGCTTGTTGTGCAATTGAACCTAAACCTTTTTGTGCTTGAATATCATATTCACCTAAAGTTGCATCTATAACATCTTGTTGATAAGGAGACATGAAAGCTTGATAAGCTTGTGGTCCCGTTGAAGCTGCTGCTGCTTGTAAATAAGGTTGATATCCACCAATACCTTGTGTTGCAATTTGAGTTGCTTGTGCTTGTAATGGATCTTGTCCAGCTACAAATTGTGGACCGTAAACTTTTGAAAGATCAGCTGTTTTAAATTGACCGGTTGCGGTTGCTAATTCATCTAAATAAGTTTTACCCGCTGCTTCAATAAACTCTGGTGGTAATACTCTTGTTTGTGATACTTCAGCCATTATACTCTTCCTCCGTTTTCTAATTTTTTCATCATGTCATACATACGTTGTGCACCTTTGTTGACATTACCATTGCCCATTCCTCTTACAGCGTCTGCTGTAAATACGAATTCATTATTTGATAACATTGCAGGAATGTCGTCAGCCTTTTCTTTTACACCAACTGGAGGAATAAATCCACCACTATCTCGTAAATCTAGTTCTTTTACACCTTTAGGATTGATATTTACATCTAATCCTTCAATCCCTGAAGCCTGTTCCACTAATTCATCAGACCCATAAGCACGGTTAATTCTACCACCCATAGCTTTATTATTTCTAATTTTAGATACTGCTTCTTTTATTAAATTGTTTGCTTCTTCTAAAGAAAGTCCATAATTTTCCATTAATTCTTTTCTTTTAGGTTTAAAATATTGATTCATCATAAAGTCTTTAGTGCTCATAGTTTCTGTATCTTCTATTTCACCATCTTCTGGAGGTAAACTTCTTACTGCCATCATTGTTCTTGCTATTTCATCTGCTGCTTGTCTATCAGCATCTTCAGGTATTGGATTATAAGTTGTAGTATCTACCATCATAGAAGCTGAAGGTTGAACAATTTCTTCTGTTCCATCTGCGTAACCTATTCTACCACCTTCTGCTCTATATTCTGTCATATTAGCTTCTACTAATTCATTTATTTGTGCTGGGTTTTTATCTGGATTTAATTTTGTAAAATAATTTTCAAGATATCCTCTAAGAGCTGTAGGATTATTTTGTATTTCTTGTATTTCTTCTTGTGATTTACCTGCAAACAAACCAGATAGTGCACTTGCACCTATAATACCTAGATTAGCTTTACTACCAGTTAATCCACTCAATAATCCAGGTTTAAAATAACCAGCTCCTTTAGCTGCATTACCACCCATAATTGTTTTTCCAAATAAACCTGTTTTAGCTGCTCCTAATGCATTTCCAATTCCACCGAATCCAAAAATACCTGGTGCTGCTCCACCTATACTTGCTCTACCCAATAAACCACCCATAGTAGTTCCAGGTATTCCAAATGCTGCTGCACCTATTAATGCAGCTTTACCTAAATCAGATTTAACTACTTTCTTTACAGTCTTACCAATAGACTTTACGAAACTTCCTAGTCCGTACATTTGTCTTGGCATTTGTGATCTTGAAATTGTCATAATTTTATCTACTATATATAATAATCCCTTGTTTTACAACTACTCTGATCCCGCACCTAAAGGTGGCATTGCTGCTACTTTAATTTTTAATGATCTTGTTACTTCATCTCTAATCGTTGGAGTATTTGTATCTGCAATATCGTCCTCTGCTTCTTGATCCGAGTTATACTCTACATTAGTTCTAGTATTTCTTAGTACTACTTCTGTTTCACATTTAACAACCGGTACTCTTTTACCATTTATCATTGTGTATGCTACTGATCCTTCTTCTTTAAATGCCATAATTAATCCCTGTTTATTTCTAATATTGCACAAGTGCCTTGAAATATATCTGCTGTGGCAGCTTGTAGTTGTAGTTTGTCATTCTCTTCTAACACAATTGAGCCATCAGAGATAGACTTAGAATCTCCTGAGTTTACAGTATGTTCAGCAAATTGAAAAGCAGTTGTTGCAGAATTATCATATAAAAAAGCTTTTATTTCTGTGTTTCCACCACCTACATTTGCAGTGTGTATATTTTGAATAATAGCTCTTGAGTTTGAGGGCACTGTATAAACATCTGTTACAGATGTTGAATCTAAATCAAACTGTGCATTTTTATAAATATTAGCCATTAACTACTACTCCCTGATGATTTAAACCAAGTAAATCTTTCAGTCTCTTGTTTAAGTTCATCTAAAAATGTAGAATTTAATTGTTCTGTGATCAAAGCAATAGCTCTATTAATCTGTTTCTGGTTAGAAACATCATATTCTTCTTTTGGTTCAGGTATTCTTACTACTATCTTAGCCATTATCTTCTACCATCTGGTTGTATATCTATTCTTAAAGTACCAAAACGCCAAGACTCACTAACATCTGTATTTTCTATTTTGATATTAACAAATCGTCCTCTAGCTCTTGTATCTTTTTTATCAGTAGATGAATTAATTGTAAAGGGACTCAAAGTAGTAGTGGTTTCTGATTGTTGAGGATAACGTTTAACAGCAAGTGTTACTTTTGCATTACCTTGAAGATCTTTAAAGTCTGGTACAAATCTTCTCATAGCTAAAAATATATCTCCTGAAATACTTGGTCCTGTTGCTTTACCTTGTGCATTTTGTGCTCTTGATTGTATATCAAAATCATATGATTTTACAAATGAGGTAACGGTTGTTGTACTACCATCTGGATTTACTTGATCAGTTCCTACTTCATGTTCAAATAAAGTTGTTTGACCTAAGCCTGATTCTCCAACAATTACAGGAAAAGTACCAGAAGCAGTATCATTAAATTTAGTAGCTGATGGTTTAGGATATACACTAGCATCAATCCAAGATGTTCTAGCTTCAGTTCCAATATACCAAACACCACCTTTCATAGGTTCACCATAATTAAATACAACGTATTGATCATTATAATCTGAATTAGTTGAAGGATAATACCAAACAACTTCTGTAAATAAATTATTTATACCTGCATAAATCTGTTGACCTTTGGTAGTATCTGCTTGATCATAAACATAGTCTTCAACAGAACAAGGTAAAGATTTAACAGTACCATCGAACATAAAGAAACCATTATTAGACATCCAAAACGCAGCACCATCTATTTCAATTGCTGCATTCTTACCAATCAATCCACAGTTAGTACCCACTTGCTCAAATCCAAATGTAAAAGGTGCACCAATAAATTTCATTGTATATAATGCGTTATCCGTCCAAACTAGAATTGTTTCTTTTGCTTTTAAAGAACCTATAATCTTAGTTCCGTCTTGTAATCTTTGTGATCCAGCACTGTTAATAGCTGTTGGCGTGTAATTATTTATATCTTCTTGGGATTTTAAAAAGTCAAATTGTAATTTTCCTTTACTTTTATCATCTACACTAGCTACATTATTTAAAGCTTCTAACAAAGATTCATCAGTAAAATTTTTAACAAAATCATTTCTTATTTTTGATGGTAGTGTTCCTACTTCACCAGTTATTTGTGAAACAAAAGGTGCTTTAACAAGACCATTTTTAATCATTTTAGCAGCAGTATTAAAAACAGGAATTAGAGCCCTTGTTGCAACTCCAGTAATCATTGCACGTTTTAAAGCTAATTTAACAATATCTTCATCTGTTAAATCTAAATTTACACCTAGTTTTTGACCAGTATATAATTTTATCATTTCAGCAATACCACCACTTGCTGCAGAAGATAAAGCAACAGCGTTAGGTCCACCTTTAGTTGCAGCAATTGCGGCAACAATTTCAGCTGACATTACTCCTATTTCTCCAGTAAAACCTTGTACATCTTTAATTTCTAATCCTGGTTTATTAAATAACTTGTATTTATTATCACCACCTAAACTTTCTGGAACTTTATAAATTAATCTTCTTTTACCATCATCAAATTCATAATTTTGTGTATGAATTTTATCACCACTATAATTCATGCTTCTATATTCTTTTTGTAAATCTTTAGGAAGATTAGCAACTATTGCATCATGAGCCTGAGTTGCAATAGTCTTATCATCATAATGAGCAAAACTCATTATAGTTCTTGTTTTACCATCTACACCATCTAAATCAGGATTTATTCCAGCTAATTTATAAACTAATTTAGAACTTACTTTATTATCTCCATCTTCTAATTTAGCAAAAGTTTCTTTTGTATTTTTAAGATTTAATTTTTCAGCAAGATCAGCTCTACCTTCATCAACTAAAGCTATTCTTAATTCTTTTAATCCATCATTAACTAAATTAAAATCTCTACCATCATTAGCAAACGATTTTAAATCTTTTTCTTTTCTTGTTTCAATTTCGCTTATTACTTTAGCAATTGTTTCATCATTATAATTATTTTTTACAACTTCTTTAGCTTGATCTATCGTAACGTAAGGACCTATATCATTTTCAAAAGTAGAATATAATTCAATTACTTTTTGCATTTCAGGTGTTAATTCAACTTTTGTTTTTTTAATCATAAACTCATCATCTGGAATTTCTATGACTTCGTTTTGATCAACGGTATTATCACCAGCTATCGTTTTAGATGTTGCTAAAGATTCATTAGCAGAGTTATCAATTTCTGAAGTTAAAATATTATCAGCTGCTTTAACTGCTAAATTTTCTTCAACATTTAATTCTGAATTTTGATTTTCTGCTGGAATAACTTTTTCTTCAAGAGTAACGTCAGGTTTTTTCTTAGGCATTAACTCGCCATCGTTACTTTCACCTATGTTATTATTTATATCAATAACGGGGATTTGTTTTTCTTCGTCTTTTGAAGTAACTAAAGATTCACTACTCATTTAGTTTTCCTTATTTTTATCTGATAACTCTTTTATATTAGGATAATTGTCTTTCCAACTTTCACCATTAACAGCTTCTCCGTTACCAGTAACTTTAGTA